>Ga0247839_1000014_pt1 | contig 274702 bp, 249 predicted proteins | sample LaCruzMarch2015__6_FD_192405 | JGI IMG/M metagenome (GOLD analysis project Ga0247839, IMG submission 192405) | Freshwater microbial communities from meromictic Lake La Cruz, Castile-La Mancha, Spain - LaCruzMarch2015_16m | ecosystem: Environmental > Aquatic > Freshwater > Lake | place: Spain...
GGCACGCGCTCCACCTCCAGCTTGCCGGCCTCGATCTTGGAGAAGTCCAAAATATCGTTCAGGATTTGCAGCAGCGCCAGCGATGAGGTGTGAATGGTGCCCAGCATGCGCTTTTGCTCGGGCAACAGGGCGGTTTCCTGCAAGACATCGACCATGCCAATCACCCCGTTCATGGGGGTGCGAATCTCGTGGCTCATGTTGGCTAAAAAGTCGCTTTTGGCACGGCTGGCGCTCTCGGCCAAGGCCCGGGCGGTCACCAGCGCGGCCTGCTCTTGCTTGCGCTGGGTGACGTCACCCATGAAGGCGCTGTAGCTGGTGCCCTGCGGTGTCACGATGGGGGATATGGCCAGCTCGACCGGAAACTCGGTGCCATTGCGGCGCATCGCCACAATCTCGATGCGTTTGCCCACGTCTGGGCCCAGCCCGCTGGCCATGTAGTGCGCCGGGCCGTGCTGGTAGTCTGCGCGGTAGCGATCGGGGATGATGAAGTCGTGCAAATACTGGCCTTTGAGCTCGGCAAAGGTCCAGCCAAACGTGGCCTCGGCCTGTCGGCTCCATTCGGTTACGCGGCCCTGGGCGTCCATGCCAATGATGGCGTCCAGGCTGGTGTTCATGACCAGGCGCAGGTGTTGCTCGCTTTGCACGGCGGCCTTGGTCTTTTGCTGGACCCGCTTTTCCAGATTCAACTGCTGCTGAACCAGATCAAGCTCGACTTGCTTGCGCAGGGTCATGTCGGAGCGGATGCTGAGGTACCGCACGGGCTTGCCATCGCTGTCCATCAAGGGGACGATGGTAGTTTCTACCCAGTACAAGTTGCCGTCTTTGGCTTTGTTGCAGATCTCGCCACGCCAGGTCTTGCCAGCTGCCACGGTGCGGTACATCGCCTTGAAATACCCCGCGGTGTGCGTGCCGGAGTTCAGTATTCGGTGGTCTTGCCCTATCAGTTCCTCATGGGAGTAGCCGCTGAGGTCGCAAAACTTGTCGTTGGCGTAGCTGATCTTGCCCTGCACATCGGTGGCGGCCACGATGGCATGCTGGTCCAGCGCGTATTTTTGGAGCTGCAGTTCCTCCAGGAAGGCATTTGCACTCGATTCGGAGCTGCGCAGTGAGGACGCCGTCTGTTCGTGGGCTGTGACTTCCAGGCGCAAGTCGCGGGTCATCTCCAGGGCCAGCGCTTCGGCGCGCTGTCGGCCCGTGGCTTGCTGGCGCATCAGCAGGGCCAGCAGGGCACTGAGCAACGCGCCACCCAAAAACAACAGCCACGGCGTGGTGTGGTCGATGCTGGCGTCAAACCCGGCGGTGCTGTTGACGCGTAGCATCAGGTTTTGCCCCGCAAAACTCAGTGTTTTGGTGGTGGAGAAGCTGCGTCCGGCCAGCGCACCCTGGCCTGCTGCTGCCAGGGCGCTTAGGCCGTCGGAATGGTTGTCGGGGTCAAAGAGCAGGCTGCTGGCGGGGCCGTCTAAGAGATCGAAATCAATCATTCCCGCGCGTACATCGGACATGCCGTCCAGCAACTTGGACATCACCACCGGGGTGTACACCAGCCCCACCAATGCCGCCCGACGCTCAGCCACCGTTGTGGGGTGTGTGCCGTTGGCATACAGCGGCAAAAACACCAGCATGCCGGGGGTTGTGCGCTGGTCATGCACCAGCGCAATGGTGGCTGAGGCGCTGGGCTCTGCGGTATCGACCGCGCGTTGCACCGCCGCCTGGCGCAGGGCTTGCGAGCCGGCGTCCAGGCCCAATGCGTTGGCGTTTTCTGAACCCGACTCCATGAACTTGACGACGTAATGGTCATCGAGTGCCTTTAGGTAGGCCCGAAACGTGGCCCGGTCCACTCTTGGATCGGCCGCGTACATGCCCCTGGCCTCCAGCAAGCCCTCAAGGGGCCGTTGCAGGCGTGAATTCACGTGATCGGTGACCGTCTGGACGCTGTACTGAAACAGCGCACCTGCATCGTGCCCGATGTCATTTTTCTTCCACAGCGCGGCACCTGCGGCAATGCCGAGCCCGACCAGAAACACCAACGCCGGTGCCCATGTCAGGACGACCGCGCTGTCAGCAGCGGCTTGTGGGGCTGGGGCCGTGGTCGGGGTGGCAATGGGGCTGTTATTCATGGTGTGAGCAAGCCATCCAGCCCCAGGCTGAGTTCCGCCAGGCTCGGCAGGTCTTGCAGTACCGCGGCTCGGGGCAGCGGGATTTTGGTGGCCAGTGCCCCGGGCCATTCGGCCTCCATGGCGGCGGGCTTGAGCTGGTTTTCTTGCGCGCGGGAGCGCCAGGCGGCAATGTGCACCACGGCCGCCAGCGGGTCAAAGTTGGGCTGCGCCAGCGGGTTGGCCGCGCCTGCAATGGCGGTGGAAAACTGGCCCGGAAACTTCCAGCGGCGCGCCAGCTCGGCCCCCACATCGGCATGCGTGTAGCCAAAGGCCGCTTGCTCGGCGGCAAGCCGGTTGGGGTCCAGCAGGCCCAGCGCGGCGTCTACCGGCTCCATCTCCTGGGGCATGCCCAGGTACATCACCAGCGCGCCAATGGCGTGCATCAGGCCCACGGTAAAGGCCAGGTCGGGCTTGATAGCTGCCCGCGCGCTCAGGTGGCGCGACACCACCGCCGTGTGCAGGCTGTGCCGCCAGAACTGGAGCGCATGGATGCCGGGGACGGCCTTGAAACTGCCCGCCAAGCCAATGCTGATGACCAGCGTGCGCACATTGGTAAAGCCCAGCTTGGCCACTGCATCACCCACGGTGCCCACGGTGTAGGGCACCTCAAAATAGGCGGAGTTGGCCATGCGCAGCAGGTGGGCGCTCAGCACCTGGTCGGCCGAGATGAGGTGCACCAGCCGGGCCACGGCCACCTCCGAGTCGTTGAAGCTGGCAATCAGGGCCTGCATCACCCCAGGAATGGTGGGCAATGCCTGGGGCTGTTGGAAAAGGGTTTCAATATTCATGAAGGGTGCTTGTCGGTTTCGGTTGCGGCGGTCGCGGCCACGCCGGGCAGCCACTTGGCCAGCATGGGGCCCAGATCCACCAGGCGCATGGGTTTGGAGAGGTAGTCATCCATGCCGCGTTCGCGGCAGCGCTCGGCTTCGCCCTGCATGGCGTTGGCCGTGATGGCGATGATGGGCAGGCGAGTGCCTGCAGGCTCGCCCGCGCGAATGGCGGCGGTCAGACCAAAGCCGTCCAGGTTGGGCATGTGGCAGTCGCTTAGCAGCAAGGCGTAGCGGCTGGGGTTGGCGCGCCACATTTGCAGCGCGATGGCACCGTCCTCGGCCAGTTCACAGGCGTAGCCCAAGAGGCGCAGCTGCTCTTGCACCACATCGCGGTTGATTTCGTTGTCTTCGGCCAGCAGGATCAGGCCTTGGCTTTGCATGGTTTCCTGGTCCGCGGCCTCGCCGCTGTGCGCCGGTGCGTGCAGCCCCGGCGCGTGGACTGGCGCACTGGGCAGCAGCGGTAGTTCCACCACAAACTCGGAGCCCGCACCGGGCGTGCTGGTGACGGTAATGCAGCCCCCCATCAACTCCACAAGCCGCTGGCTGATGGACAGGCCCAAGCCCGTGCCGCCAAACTTGCGCGAGGTGCTTTCATCGGCCTGGGTGAAGGGCTGGAACAGCTTTGCCACCACCTCTGGGGCCATGCCGATGCCCTTGTCTTGCACCACAAAGCGCACGCCTGCGCTGCCATCTGCGCGGGTGCACGGCACCACCCGCAGGGCGACCTGGGTCGCGTGCTCTTGGGTTGCGTGTGTGGTGGTGTGGGTGAACTTGACGGCGTTGCCCAGCAAGTTGAGCAGTACCTGGCGCAGGCGTGCCGGGTCCACCAGCACCCATGCGGGCAGGGCCGGGTCCACCGAAACTGTGAGCTGCAGCGACTTGGCGCTGGCAACGGGCTCCATCAGGTGCGACACCCCCTGCGCTAGTGCGTCTAGGTGGGTGGGCATGCTTTCCACGGCCAGCTTGCCGGCCTCGATCTTGGAGAAGTCCAGAATGTCGTTCAGGATGTTCAGCAAGGCCAGGGACGACTGTTGAATTGTGCCCAGCATGCGGTGTTGCGTGGTGTTGAGCTCGGTTTGCTGCAGCACATCGACCATGCCAATGACGCCGTTCATAGGGGTGCGTATCTCATGGCTCATGTTGGCCAAAAATTCGGATTTGGCCCGGCTGGAGGCCAGCGCCGCCTCACTGGCGGTGCGCAAGGCCTGCTCAGTCAGTTTGCGCACCGTAATGTCTTCTTGCGTGCCCACCAGGCGCAGCGGCTTGCCGTCGGCGCTGTGGCTCACCACCAGGCCCCGGCCCAGCGTCCAGATGTAGCGGCCGTCCTTGCAGCGCATACGGAACTCGGTCACGGCGGTGGGCGTCTTGCCCTCCATGTGGGTTTGGATGCACAGCATGGCCCCGGCCAAATCTTCCGGGTGAACCCGGCTCGTCCATTCGTTGGCGTTGTTGCCAATCTCGCTGTCGGCATAGCCCAGCATTTCTTTCCAGCGCTTGGAGAGCACGGCCTCGCCAGTTTGAATGTTCCAGTCCCACACGCCGGCACCGGCCCCTTCGATGGCGAAATGCCAGCGCTGCGCATCGGTGTTGACTGCTTCCAGCAAGCGGTTGAACGCGCCCACCAGTTGGCCCACTTCGTCGTGGCTGGTGATGGGTAGCGCCTGCACCGGCTGGCCTGCGTGTGTGTTGTCTGCCAGGGCCAGGGTGCTGGCCAGCAGGGGTGCGAGCTGGCGGCGCAGGATACCTGCGGTCATCCACCAGATAAAGCCACACGCCAGCAAGGTGGTCACCAGCGCAAACACCAGCCGGCGCGCCTGCAGCGCCCGAATCGGGGCAAAGGCCTCGGCCGTGGGCAGGGTGGCGGCCAGCAGCCAGCCCGCAGTCGCGGGGATGCCTTTGGCGGACGCCATCACCTCCACACCAAGCGAGTTGACAAACACCTGGGAGCCCCCAAAGCCCTGCACGATGCGGTCCAGTTCTGGGATGGTGCCGGGCGTCGCCATGGACTTCATGGAGCGGCCCTTGTCGGTGGCGACAATAATCATCCGGTGCGGCCCATCGACGAGCAAGTAGCCGCCGGTTTGGCCATACGGGCTGTTCAAAATGGGGTCCAAAAAATTGGGCTTGGACAGGTCAATCGCGCCTGCCAGAACGCCGATCACCGCGCCCTGCGCATCCCGAATCGGGCTTGCCATCCCAAAAGCCGGGGTATTCAGCGTTTTCCCAATCACCGGCGTGCCGATGGTGGCCTTGCCGTCTTGCAGCGCTGCAATGATGAAGTCCCGGTCCGCAAAGCTGACCCCCACCCGCTTTGCCCCAGCGGACGTGTCCGCAATGCCCCGCCCGGCCGCGTCGGTGATGAACACGCCCGCGTTGAACAACTGCCCAAACACCGGAAGATTTTTCAGGCGCTCTTGCATGGCCGCGGTGTTCGCCAGCAGGGCTGGGGTCATCTCGGCGGCCACGATGTCCAGTGCCTTCATGCGGGTGCTCAGATCGCTGTTCACATGGTCTGCTAGCAGCGCCACCGTGGCGGCCTGCTGCTCGCCCAGTTGGTGCCCCAAATCTTCGTGCAGCATGTGGTTGGTGTACGCGCCCACGAGCAAGGCGCTGGCGACAAAAACCGCCAAGGCGCCCAGTGTGACGCGGGCCTTGATGGACTTGCGGGTCAAAAAATCGGTTATGAAATGCATGGCGGTTTGACCAAATTTGGCGCGTTCACAGGGCCTTGTCCACTTTGTCCACGCGCACCATGAACCAAAAGACCGACCCCACGCCTGGCTGGCTTTGCACGCCAAAGGTGCCGCCCATCAGCTCAACCAGCTGGCTGCTGATGGCCAGCCCGATGCCAGCGCCGCCATGGCGGCGCTGAAAGGTGTTGTCGACCTGCTCAAACATCTCAAACACCCGGCGCTGGTCGGCCTTGGAAATGCCGATGCCGGTGTCATGGATCTCAAAACGCAGTTGCACGCTGATTGGCGTCTGCTCTTGTGGTGTCAGCACCACCCGCACCTGCCCCAGTTCGGTAAATTTGATGGCATTGCCCACCATGCACGACAGCACTTGCATGATGCGGATGTCGCTGCCCCGCAACTGCATATCGGCCAGCGCCGGGTCCACATTCAGGCTCAGGCTCAGGTGCTTGGCGAGTGCGTTCGGGCTGAACTGGTCCGACAGCTTGCGCATGACTTCGGCCAGCGTGAAGTGCCTGGACTCCGGGGTGAGCGCGCGGTTGGCCAGCGCCGTCAGCTCTATCAGCTTGCTGATGAGGTCCAAAAGCTTGTCGGACGCCAACACCACCTTGGACAATTGCTCCACCTGGCGCGGGTCGGTGGCGAGCAGTTGCGCCATTTCTGTCATGCCCATGATGACGTTCAGGGGCGTGCGCAGCTCGTGGGTCATGTTGCCCAAGAAGTGGGTCTTGGCCTGCTGGGCCGCCTCCGCTGCCTTCGTGGCCACACGCAGGGCCATGGTGCGCTTGAGCACCAGTTCTTCCAGCTGGTTGCGGTTTTCCTCCACCTCTTTGCGCAGGTTCTCGCGCTCCAGCAGGTTGCGGATTCTGTGCAGGACGATCGCCACATGGATCGGCTTGCTCACATAGTCGGCCGCGCCCAGCGCAAGGCCTTTCATTTCGGATTCAATATCGTTCAGGGCCGTGACGAAAATCACCGGAATGTCTTTGAGCTTGGGCTGTGCCTTGATGCGCTTGAGGGTTTCATAGCCATCCACCTCGGGCATCATCACGTCGAGCAAGATCAAATCTGGTGGGTCTTCCAGCGCCTGCGCCAGGCCCGTGGCACAGGAGTCGGCACACTGCAACTCAAATTCATTCTCCAGCCCGGCGCCCAGCGCTATCAGGTTGGCCGGGGTGTCGTCAATGGCCAAAATACGCGCTTGTTTTTTTGTCATGATTTAGTTCGTCTCGTTTTTAGGGTTTTCGCACGCAGGGGTGATGGCATGGCTGTTGGCAAGGGTGAGCAAGCGCTCGCGCACCAGCGCAAATTTCATGTCCTGCATCGGGGCCGCCAATGCATCCACGTCCTGCGCAAGGGCTGTGCCAGCGGTCAGGGCTTGCAGGGCCTTGAAGCGGGCCAGGGCGGCAAATTTGTTCTTTGCCAGCATGGGCAAAAGCTCGTCCATCAGGGTGGTAAACGCCGCCCCATCCAGGGCGGCAAGCCCTGTGCGCGGCGCGGGCAGCCACGGCATGAGGGCGTCCTTCAGCGCATTAATGGACACCGGCTTGGTCAAAAACGCATCCATGCCTGCGGCCAGGCACTGCTGGCGGTCTTCTTCAAAGGCATTGGCGGTGAGCGCAATGATGGGGATGCGGGGCTTGTCGTGGTCCGCCTCCCATTGGCGGATGCGCTGGGCGGCCTGCTGCCCGTTGAGCACCGGCATTTGCATGTCCATCAGAATCAGGTCGGGTGCCGCGCCCGCGTCCCCCAGCGTGTTGTGCATGATGGCGTCTGCCACTTGCTGGCCGTTGGTGGTCAGGCTCATTTGCAGGCCCAAGGTGCGCAAAATGATCGCGATCAGCTTGGCGTTGATGGGGTCGTCTTCGGCCACCAGCACATGCCCTGCAATCTGCGGCTCCTCGCTGCCGGAAAACTTGGCGGACCAGGTCTTGTCCTGCTCCGCTGCTTTCTCGTGGGTAATCGGCTCGGCCCGCACCCTGAACCAAAACCGGGAGCCGGTACCGGCCTCGCTCTCCACCCCCACACTGCCGCCCATGGCCTGGGCCAGCCGGCTGACGATGGACAGGCCCAGGCCCGAGCCGCCAAACTCGCGCGTGGTGGAGCTGTCGGCCTGCGAGAACGGCTTGAACAGCAGGCCCAGCTTGTCTTTGGCAACGCCGATGCCGGTGTCACGCACTGAAAATTCCAGCAGCGCGGAGCTGCCGTCGCGCTGCACCTCGCGCGCGCTCAATTGCACGCTGCCGTGGGGGGTGAACTTGATGGCGTTGCCCACCAGGTTGGACAGCATTTGGTGCAAGCGGTGCGCATCGCACAGGTAGTGCTGCCCGGGCGGGCCCTGCCACTGGTGCGCCATGTGCAGGCCCTTGGTGTGCGCCGCGCCAGAAAACAAGGCGCCGGTCTGGGTGAGCACCGCGGCGGGTTCAAACTCGGTGGGGCTGAACTGGAATTTGCCGGACTCGATCTTGCTCAAATCCAGAATATCGTTGAGCAGCGACAGCAAAACTTGCCCGCTGGACAAAATGGTGCGGACAAAGTCCAGGCGCTTGTCCACGCTCAGCTCGGGTTGCAGCAACAGCTGCGCCATGCCCAGCACGCCATTCAGGGGGGTGCGGATCTCGTGGCTCATGGTGGCCAGAAAGCGGCTCTTGGCGTTGTTGGCGGCCTGGGCCTCTGCCAGTGCTTTGCGAAACTGCGTGATGTCGGAGTGGGTGGCCACCAGGCGCAACGGGAGTCCGTCCGCACCGTGGCTCACCACCATGCCCCGGTCAAGCACCCACAGGTAGCTGCCGTCCTTGCAGCGCATGCGGTGTTCGGCGCTGAAGCTCTTGGTGTTGCCGTCCTGGCAGGCCTCCACCGCGGCCATCACGGCCGGAAAATCTTCCGGGTGAACCCGTGTGGACCACTCGGTAATGTCGGCCCCGATTTCATCCTCGCGGTAGCCCAGCATTTCTTTCCATTGGCGGGAGAAGAGCACCGTGTCGTGCTCCAGGTCCCAGTCCCACACGCCGTCGCCACTACCCTCCATGGCAAAGGCGATGCGCTCTTCGCTGATGCGCAGGTTGTTGGCCAGCAGCTTCTGGGCCGAAATGTCGGTGCTGATGGAGATGTATTGCTCCGGCAGGCCATCGACACCCGGCAGAGGAACAATGGTGATGTCCACCCAGTAGAGCGAGCCATCTTTCTTGCGGTTTTGCAGCTCGCCCTTCCACACTTGGCCCGCGCTGATCGTTTGCCAAAGCGCCTGGAACAGCGCCGGGTCATGGTGCCCGGAGCTGATGATGCGCAGGTTTTCGCCCAGCAACTCAGACCGCGCGCGGCCGCTGGTCTGGCAGAACCTGTCGTTCACGTAGAGGATGTCGCCGTTCAGGTCGGCGATGCTGACGATGGCATGCTGGTCCAGCGCAAACTGCTGGTTTTTCAAGTCCTGGGTGGTGGAGTGCAGCTTGTCGGAGACGGCGGTGTTGAGCACATCCATCACGTCCATATCCCCGAATTCATCCACCGGGGTGTTGGGAATGGGTTTGTCGCGGGTTGAAAGAATCAAGGCCATATGCGTCGGTTTATGGAGATAATTTTGCTATTGTATTTGTAGCTGCTTGCGCACGTTATACGGGGGCTACAGCCCTAAATGACCATTAATTTCGGCCGCCGCCATGGCGTATTCGTCGGGCAGCCTCGCGGCCAGTGCGCTGCACTGCGGCGCGTCCCCGGCGCCACCGGCGGTCTCCAGGCGCTGGCACAGCTCCCCCAGCGCCATGGCACCCACGCTGCGGGCCGCCGACTTGAGCATGTGGGCCGCGCCGGCCATGGTGGCGCTGGTGGCTGCCACTGCGGTGATCTCTTGCACCTGCGTTTCGGCGGTGAGCAAAAACTTGCCCATCAGGCGCCGGTGCATGGCCGGGTTGTCGCCCACCAGCTTGGTGAGCGCGGTGCGGTCCCAAACGGCAAACCCGGCTTCGCTGGCCTGGGCGTTATCGCCGCTTGGGGGTGCCACTTCGAGCGCGTTGCCCCCTTCTTGCGGCGCTGCCGGTGCTTGCAGTTCTGCCGGCCCGCTCGCGTTCGCCGGCATCCATTTGGCCAGCATGGGGCCTAGCTCCGCCAGGCGCAGGGGCTTGGAGAGGTAGTCATCCATGCCGCGCTCGCGGCAGCGTTGGGCTTCGCCCTGCATGGCGTTGGCGGTGATGGCGATGATGGGCAGGCGGGCACCCAGCGGCTCACCCGTGCGGATGGCTTCGGTCAGCTCAAAGCCGTCTTTATTGGGCATGTGGCAATCGGTCAGCAGCAGGGCGTAGCGGTCGGGCAGGCCGGTTTGGGCGTAGCGGCCCGCGTGCCACATATGCAGCGCCAGTGCACCGTCTTCGGCCACCTCGCAGGCGTAGCCCAGCAGGCGCAATTGCTCCTGGATCACGTCGCGGTTGATTTCGTTGTCCTCGGCCACCAAAATCAGGCGGCCGCTGTGTGCCGCCTCCGCCACGCTGGGGGCGTGGAGCTTGGGTGAGCGCCGCTGCTCCAAGGCGTGGGCCTGGTCGGTCGCGCTCACGCGGCCGCTGGCCACGGCCACCCCGTGAATCAGGTCGTGGTGCAGCAGGGGGCGGGCCAGTACCTGGTTTTGATGGGCCTGGTGATTGACCGCGCCAGCGGCGCTGCTGCGGTTCACCAGCCGCACCACCGGCAGCTCGGCAGGCCAGGCCTGGTCGTCAGGCTGCAGCGCGTCGGGGTCGTCCCCGTCTTGCAGGTCCAGCAGCAGCACGGTGTCGCCGCCCATCTGGGCGAGTTGCGTGCGCGCCGTGGCCAGGTCGGGCACCACGCGCACTTGCGCACCGGCTGCGCCCAGGTAGATCTGGAACAAGGTAGAGCAGGCGGCAAGCGGTGTTACGGCCAGCACGCGCACGCCGCTCAGGTCGGGCGCATCGATCAGGGCGCGGCCGGCGGGGGCGGGTGCCGCCTGCAGGGGGAGCTCCACCACAAATTCGGAGCCGGTGCCCGGCGTGCTGGTGACCGTGATGCGGCCGTGCATCATCTCCACCAGCCGCTGTGTGATGGAAAGCCCCAGGCCGGTGCCGCCAAACTTGCGTGCCGTGGAGGCATCGGCCTGGCTAAAGGGCTGAAACAGCTTGGACACCACGGCCTCGCTCATGCCGATGCCGTTGTCAATGATGGAAAACTGCACGCAGGCCACGCCGTCCGGGCGCACCGTGGGCTGCACATGCAGCATGGCCCGCCCCACGCCCTGGGGAATGAACTTGAGGGCGTTGCCCAGCAAGTTAAACAGGATCTGGCGCAGCCGGGTGGGGTCGGAGTAAACCCAGGTGGGCAGCGTGGGGTCTATGAACAACGAGATTTGAGCCTGCTTGTCCCCGGCCACGTTCAGCATGAGCTGGGTCACGCCCTCCACCGCATCCCGCAGGTGGGTGGGGATGCTTTCCACTTCCAGCTTGCCAGCCTCGATTTTGGAAAAATCCAGAATGTCGTTCAGGATGCTCAGCAAGGCCAACGACGAGTTGTGGATGGTGTCCAGCATGCGCACCTGCTTGGGCTTGAGCTCGGTTTGCTGCAAGATGTCCACCATGCCGATGACGCCGTTCATGGGGGTGCGAATCTCGTGGCTCATGTTGGCCAGAAACTCCGATTTGCTGCGGTTGGCCGCATTGGCGGTCTCTTCGGCCAGTTTCAGGTCCACCAGGGTGCGCTGCGCCACTTCCACGCTGGCTTGCAGGTCGGCGGTTTTTTGCGCCACCAGGTCTTCCAGCCCGGTGCGGTAGCTTCGGAGCTCGTCGTCCTTGCGCTTGGTGGCGGTGATGTCCCAGCTCACCCCCACCATGCGCAGGGCGTTGCCCTGGGCGTCGCGGGTGACATCGGCGTTGGCTTTCAGGTTGAGGGTGCGGCCATCCGGTTGCACCACCCTGAACTCGGTGTCCAGGCGCGCAGAGTCGGCAATGGCGTTTTGCATATTGACCAACTGCGCCTCCAGATCGTCCGGGTGCATGCCGACCTGCCAGGCATCAATGGCACCCGAAAACCCTTCCCGCGCCAACCCATAGAACCCCAGCATCGCATCGTCCCACAGCAGCACGTTGGTCTGCAGGTTCCAATCCCAAATGCCAATGCGCCCCGAACGCGCAGCCAGTTGCAAGCGTTCTTCGCTTTGGCTTAACTTCTGTTCGGTTTGTTTGCGCCCGGTGATGTCGGCGCGAATCGCCACATACATGGTGGGCTTGCCATCGGCCCCCATAAACGGGGTGATGGTGGTCAGCAGCCAATACAGGTGCCCGTCTTTGGCACGGTTGCACACCTCGCCCTGCCAGGTCTGGCCGCTCGCAATGGTGCGGTACATCTCGCTGAAAAATGCCTTGGGATGGGTGCCTGAGTTGAGCATGCGGTGGTCTTGCCCCAGCAACTCTTCGCGTGAGTAGCCGCTGATTTCACACAGCCGGTCGTTCACCGAGAGAATGCACCCCTGCACATCGGTGGCCGCCACAATGGCGTGCTGGTCCAGCGCGGTCAGCGTGTTTTTGAGCTGTGTGCTGAGGGCGGATTCGCGACGAGCCAGTTCCAGCGTGGCGCGGCTACTCGCCTTGGTCGCGGTGGCCAAAGCCATGCCCACCAGGGCAAGAATCAGGGTGTAAAACCAGTAACCCGTCATGTGCGAGAGCGAAACGCTGTTGCGAAAGAAGCCCGTACCCTGCGTGATGCCCGTGGCCCCCATCAGGGCGATCAGCAGCAGTAGCAGGGTGGTGCCCCGCTGGCCCAGGCGCAGGGCCGACCATGCGACGAACAGGAACATCCAGTACCCCTGCGCCACTTCGTCGATCGCGAGGTGGGCGAGCATCGGCAGCGCGCTGTGGCCCCAATCCATAAATACAATGCCGCCTGCCAGCGCGGTCAGCGTGAATATCAGGGCGGCCTCTGCGACCTGGCGCACCGGTGGGCGGGCGTGCAAGGGGCTGAACGCCGACCACCACACCAGAATCATTGGCGTCACCACAATCACCCCAAATGCATCGCCCATCCACCAACTCAGCACGCTTGAGAAGAAGTCATCCGCACGGACCACCCCACGCAACAGCAAGGTGGTGGTGCCGATGCTTGCGCCGATGGCGGTCGCAGCAACGCCGCCCCAAACGAACAGGCCCGCCACGTCACGCAAGGACGGCAGGTTGTGGTCAAAGCGGCTGTTGCGCCCGATCAACCAGGCACCCACCCCGGCGGCCAGCGCGCTGCCCAGGGCCGACCCGGCGGCCGCCCACCACACCGCACCCGCCAGCAGGCCTTTGACCAGTGCGCCCAGCAGGATCGCCCAGAAGTAGCGCTTGCCGCCTATCAGCAGGGCGGCCAGCGCCACGCCGCTGGCCAGATAAAAAATGCTGGCGCGCCCGTCCAGGGAAAAGTAGGCATTGCCCACGACTGCGCTCAGGACATACAGGGCGGCCACGCCGAGCATGCGCAGCACGTCGTTCGCGTTTGCGGGGAGATGGAATCTATGCATGGTCATGGGGCGCGAGCCCTTGTAATGGAGGCGCGAGCAGCCACTCGGTGCAGGCGGCAAAGGGCATGGGCCGGGCCAGGTAGTAGCCCTGCACGATGGTGCCGCCACAGCGGTGCAAAAAGTCCATTTGTTCGCGGGTCTCAACGCCTTCTGCCACCACGTTCATACCCAGGGTGAGGCCAATCGTGACCGAGATCCGCAAAATCGCCTCCGCCTTGCGCTCCGCGCTGGCACGCTGCACAAAGCTGGCGTCAATTTTCAGCTCCTGGAACGGCAAATCCACCAACTGCGCCAGACTGGAGTAGCCGGTGCCAAAGTCGTCAATGGACAGCGCAAAGCCCATGAGCGACAGGCGGGTAAGGGTCTCCATGGCCAAAGAGCGTTGCACCATCAATTTGCTCTCGGTGACTTCGATGATCAGGTCCGAGGGCCGCAGCCCCGCGTCCTCCACCATTTGGCACAGGCGCTCTGGCACCTCCAGGTTGAGCGCCGTGTCCATGGACATGTTCACGGCAGTCTTGACCAAAATGCCCTGTTTGCGCCAACGCGCCAGGTCAGCCAGCACGCCGCGTGCCATGGTGAAAAACAGCCCGTCGGACAGACCCTGCGCCTCGATCGCTGGGACAAAACGGCCCGGACCAATGGCGCCGCCAGACTGCGTGGGCCAGCGCGCCAGTGCCTCGACACTGCGGGTCTTGCCGTCGCGAATGTCCACCTTGGGCTGGTACCAGGGGATGAATTCGTCCGCTGCCAGGGCCTGTATCAGGCGCTTTGGCGTCAATGCCTCTTCCACGCGCTCGGCGCACAGCCCCTGGCTGCGCGGCTGGCGGCCTGCCAGCAGCCCGAGCAAGCGGTCCGGCTCGCAAGGCTTGGCCAAGACGCCCAGCAAATCGAGGTGGTGTGCTTGCGCCAGCCCTGCCGCGCTGCTCAAAATCTCGTCGGTCACGCCGGACAGCAAAATGAATGAGGCTGCAAAGCCACGCTGCGCCAGGTGGCGCATCAACACCAGGCCATCCATGCCGGGCATCGACAGGTCGCTGATGATGACGTCAATGCGTGCGCCATGTTGCGCAAACTGGGCCAGCGCGGCCTGGCCACCTTCCGCCAACAGGACCTCGTAGCTGCCCAGGTTGGCAATTTGCACGGACAGCAAATCCAGCTGAAATTCGTCGTCATCGACCAAAAGAATTGTCTGCATGGGTGTATTGTCTGCTATTGTTTTAGGAGCTGCTTACGCAATATCTACGGGCGTTAGAGGGCTAAATGACTATTAATTTTGGCGGTAGCGGCCTGCAGCGCAGCGTCCAGCCCCGTCGCCAACTGGCGGCACTGGGCCGTGTCGCCTGCCCGCCCGGCCGCCTCCAGCGCCTGGCTTAACTCGGCCAGGGCTAGCGCACCGACCGAGCGTGCCGACGACTTCAGGGGGTGGGCCACTGCGGCCACGGCACTGGTATCGCCCGCACCGCATGCCGCCATGATGTCACTCACCTGCTGTGTGGCATTGGGCAGGAATTTCCCCAGCAAGCGTTTGTGCATGGCCGGGTTGTCGCCCACCAGCGCGTGCAGGCTGGCGGCGGTCCAGATCGGGGCACTGAGTGGCAGCCATTTGGCCAGCATGGGCGCCAGCTCTTGCATGCGCAGGGGTTTGGACAGGTAGTCGTCCATACCGCGCTCGCGGCAGCGCTGGGCTTCGCCCTGCATGGCGTTGGCGGTGATGGCAATGATGGGCAGGCGGGTGCCGGTGGGCTCGGCTTGGCGAATCGCGTCGGTCAGGCCAAAGCCATCCAGATGGGGCATGTGGCAGTCGGTCAGCAGCAGGGCATAGCGGGGTGCACCGCCGGCTTGGCCGCTGCGCCACATGGCCAGCGCTTGCGCGCCGTCCTGTGCCACCTCGCAGGCATAGCCCAGCAGGCGCAGCTGCTCCTGGATCACCTCGGAATTGATGGTGTTGTCCTCGGCCAGTAAAACCAGCTGGCCTTGCTCCAGCGCCTGTACAACGCTGGGCGCTGTGCCAGTGGCTTGCTGTGGCTTTGCTTGCGGCAGTTGTGCGGCGTGGGTCGCGCGCGCGGTGGCTGTATTGGCCTGCGCCTGGCCTGCTTCGCAGGGCTGCAGGGGCAGTTCCACGGCAAATTCAGAGCCCACACCCGGTGTGCTGTGCACGGTGATGCGCCCCCCCATCAACTCCACCAGGCGCTGCGTGATCGACAGCCCCAGCCCGGTGCCGCCAAATTTGCGTGAGGTGCTTGTATCGGCCTGGGTGAAGGGCTGAAACAGCTGGGCCACCACCGCCGCATCCATGCCCAGGCCGTTGTCGGTGATGCGCAGGCGCACGCCGGGCGCGGCATTGGCCACCGTGCAGGGCTCTACCCTCAAGCTCACCCGCCCGGGGTGCTCTGGCTGGCTGGTGGTGAACTTGATGGCATTGCCCAGCAAGTTGACCAGCACCTGGCGCAGCCGGCTGGGGTCGCCCAGCACCCACGGCGGCAGGTCGGGCGAGACCTGCACCGATAGTTCAATGGCCCGGGCGCTGGCCGCGGTGCCCATCAGCTGCGCCACGCCTTGCACCAACGCATCGAGTTGCAGTGGCAGGCTTTCCAGTGCCAGTTTGCCCGCCTCGATCTTGGAAAAATCCAGAATGTCATTGATGATTTTCAGCAAGGCCAGCGAAGAATCGTGGATGGTGCCCAGCATGTGTTGCTGCGCGGGCTGGAGCTCGGTTTGCTGCAAGATGTCCACCATGCCAATCACGCCGTTCATGGGGGTGCGGATTTCGTGGCTCATGTTGGCCAGAAATTCCGATTTGGCGCGGTTGGCGGCGTGGGCGGCTTCCTCGGCGCGCTTGCGTGCGGTGATGTCCTTGGAGATGCAGATCACCGACACCACTTGCTGCTGATCGTCAAATATCGGCTTGGCCGTGGTGATCATGTAGAGGTCACCCGTGGGCGTGGGGACCCGAACCTCGAAAATTTTCTCTTGACCGCTCTCGAAGATTCCCTGCACACCGCTGAATCGCTTGTCGGCCTCGTCTTTGGGGAAAACGTCCCATACGGTTTTTTCGATGATGTCGGCGGGGATTTTTTCAAAGGAACGTGCAAACGCCGCATTGACGTAGCTGTAGCGCCCATCGGGGTAGAAGCTGAAAATCGGGTCGCTGGACTCGTCCAGCAGTACGCGGTGCTTTTCGCCGCGCTCTTTGAGCTCTGCCTCGCGCTGCGCCGCCACGTCCAGCAGGTGATTGAAGCCACCAATCAGGTCGCCGATTTCGTCCTGCCCGGACCTTGGCAATGCCTTGGGCAGTTCGTGGGTGGATTCCAGCAGCTTCAGGGCATTGGAGGCGTTGAGCACCGGGCTGATCTGCTTTTGCAGCAGGTGCGAGATGCGCCACCACACCAGCACGCCAATGAGAAGGGTAAAGAACAGACCCGCCAGGCGCAGCGTTTGGCTTGCGGCGTCCATCGCTGCAAAAGCCTCCGCCGTGGGCAGGCCACCCACCAAAATCCAGCCGGCTGCGGGAATACTCTTGGCAGACGACAGCATCTCCACCCCTTTGGAGTTGACCGTCACCCCTGAGCCCTCAAATCCCTGGCGGAACCGGTCGGCCAGCGGGTTGGCGCCGGGCACCAGATGCTCCATGACGCGGCGTTTGTCGGTGCTGGTGATGATCAAGTTGTCTTTGGGGTCTTGCAGCGTGTAGTAGCCGGTGCGGCCCATGCGTATTTGCGTGAGCTTGTCCAGAAAATTGGGTTGACCCAGGTCGATCACTCCCATCAGTGCCCCAACCACCTTCCCCTGCGCATCACGGATTGGCGTGGCAATGCCAAACACCGGCGATTTCAAGACTTTGCCAATGACGATCTTGCTTACGTTGGCTCTGTTCTCCCGCAGGGCCGCGGCTACGTGATCCCGGTCCATGTAGTTCAGTCCGGTACGCGTAATGGTGAGTGGTATTGACGCGACGGCCACGCCATCGGTGCGGGTGACGAATGCGCCGGCGTTGAACAGGTCAAACAGCCCGGTGCGGTCCTCCAAAAACGCCTGCGCGCGCTGAGGCTCGGCCACCATCGCCGGGTTGATGCGTTGGGCCATGCTTTGTAGCGCACCCAGGCGTTCTTCTATGGCTTGGTTGACCTGCCCGGCGACGATGGAAACCGTGTCGAACTGCTGCGCACTGATTTGCGCTTGCATTGCCGGGCGCAACGCCTGGCGCAAAAAGAGCCCAAAAGCGGCCATGCCCATCAACACCATCGCCGCAGTCAAAAGGGAAACGCGGGTGGCGAGCGAGCGCCACGGGAAAAAATTGAATTTCATGCGGGTATTTGCATTCAAATTACGGATGATTTCGGCCTCAAGCCCGCGTGGAGTGTGCGTGAGCAGCTATCAAATTCGTAGCGACTCAGGTGCTGGCGTCCGCCTGGAGCAGCGCCTGCTCCAGCACGCTCTGGGGCACCGGCTTGCTGTAGGCCCCCAATAGTTTGAGCCCGTCCGCGAGGGCCACCTCCTGGGCGATGGCCATCATGGTGATGTCCAGGCCGCTGACCAATATGATGCCGCCCTGGTAGCCTTTTTTGGCCAATTCGGAGAGGAATTCAATGCCGTCCATGTCGGGCATGAACACGTCGCATATCAAATAGTCGGGCGGGCGCGCCAGCGAGGCCAGTGTGCGCAGCGCAATGCGTCCGCTGCTGGCGGTGCGCACATCGCTCACCCCCAGCGCCCCCAGCATCTCGGTAAAGAGTTCTTGGCTAAAGGCGTCGTCATCCACGACCAAGGCCAGTTTGGATGGGGCAGATGAGGGCGTGGCGTTGGTCGTGTCGTTCATGTCGATTCTCTGAATTTTGATGGGTCATCGCAGGCGCTGTGGGGCGGCAAATTCTCGCTGTCATATGATCGCATCAAATTGGCGAAAAGCCGCACATTTGGTTTAAACAGGCGCACCACACGAAAGAACTGTCAGGGATGACTCTCAACACCACGCTCACAACACCTGATTCCGCCCAGCGCGCTCCGTCGGCATGGCCGTGGTTTTTGGCGGCCCTTGCCATCGCTGTGACAGCCGCCTTGCCACTGCTGAGCGGCGAATACTGGGTGCAATGGGCCTCCGTGGCGGGCGTGAGTGTGCTGGCATTTGCTACGGTAGGCTGGTTGGTGGCGCAGGTGTCTGGCGCCAATGCGCGCACCGCGCAGGCTCAAGCGCAGGCCCACGATTTGGCCGACCAGGCGGCGCAGGAAGTCATCGGGCTGTTGCAAGTCGTGTTGCCGGCCTGGCAGCACCATGTGGAGCGCGTCAAGACCCAGACCGAGGGTGCCGTGGTGCAGCTCACCACCAGTTTTTCCACCGTATTGCAGCAGTTTGACCTGGCCGGTATTGGCGGCGGCGCGGGCGGGCAGGGCAGCGGCACCAACGACGGTGCCAACACCATCGGCTTGCTGGCGCTGTGCGAACGCGAGTTGCAGCCCGTCGTGCTGTCCCTGACCACGGTGATCGACGGCAAGGATGCGCTGCTGGCCAACATCCGCAATTTGGCCACGGAAACGCTGGAGTTGCAGACCATGGCTGGTGAGGTGCGTAGCATTGCGGCGCAGACCAACCTGCTGGCGCTGAACGCTGCCATTGAGGCGGCGCGGGCCGGTGAGTCCGGGCGCGGCTTTGCCGTGGTGGCGTCCGAGGTGCGCATGTTGTCGCAGCGTTCGGCCGAAACCGGGCTGCGCATCGGGGAGCGGGTGGGCCAGATCAGCGCCATCATGAACGCCACCATGCGCGACGCCGAAGCGGCCACCATTGAAGACAAGCACGCCGTGTCACTCTCGGGCGAGCTGGTGGAGCATGTGCTGGGGCATGTGCGCAAGCTGGGTGCCTCGGCCGACTCCATGCACAAACACGGCATGGTAGTGCGCACGGAGGTCGAAAAACTGCTGGTGGCCATGCAGTTTCAGGACCGGGTCTCGCAAATACTGTGCGGCGTAGATAACAATATGGCGCTGATGCACCAGTCCCTGGAGGCCGTGCCCGAGCAGGCCCTGCCCAGCTCGGACGACTGGCTGGATGCACTGAACCAGGCTGCCAACATGAACGATCAACTTTACACGCGCACCCGCCGGTGAGCCCTTTGCGCTATGAATACCTCTCTTGTTAAACCCCCAATACGCGCCTTGCTGGTGGACGATGATTCGTTCCAACTGGAGCTGATCTCCGGCATTTTGGCGGGCCTGGGGCTGACCGATGTGACGCAGGCCAGCAGTGGCGAGAAGGGCGTGCAGGCGATTTCCAGCCAACAAAAACCCTTTAATTTGCTGGTGATAGACCTGCATATGCCGGGCATGGACGGTTTTCAGTTCATGGAGGCGGCCGCCAAGGCCGGCTACACCGGGGCGCTGATCATCGTGTCGGGCCAAAGTGACGATGTGATGCACGCGGCATCCATGGTGGCCAAGCTGAGGCGCTTCACGCTGCTGGGCGCGGTGGCTAAGCCGGTCGGCCGGGCTGCACTGTCAGCGCTCATCGCAAAGATGAGCTGAGCGCTCAGCGCACGCCGGCAACAGCGGATGCGCAGAGCGGCTACGCGCTCTTGCGCTCGGCGCGCTCTTGGGCCATTTGCTCTTCCAGTTGCTGACGCCCTTGTTTGACCACGGCAATCAGCTTGGCTTGGTCGCGGTAGTGGGGGTGCAGTTTTTCAAACAGCTCCAGGTTGTGCTGGCGAAAGCGTTGGGTGGTTTGCTCGGCCGCCTCGGGCGTCTGGCCCTGTAGCTCCAGCACGCTGCGTGCGCTGCGCAGGCTGGACTCAAACAGCTCGCGCTCCACGCGCACCACGCCCCGGTCGCGCAGCTTGTTCCAATGCGTCACGTCACGGGCGCGGGCCACAATTTCCAGCTGCGGGAAGTGCTCGCGCGCCAGGTCGACAATTTCCAGCGATTGCTCCACCCCGTCCACCGCCACCACCAGTATTTTGGCGCTGGCAGCCCCGGCCGTGCGCAGCAGGTCGAGCCGGGTGGCATCACCATAAAACACGCGGTAGCCAAAGCTGCGGGCGGCTTCGATCATGTCGGCGTCGTGGTCCAGCACGGTGGTGGCAATTCCCTCGGCCAACAGCACGCGGGCCACAATTTGCCCATAGCGGCCAAAGCCTGCGATCACGATGGGCGCGTCTTGCTGCTCAGAGATCTCGGCCATGGGTGTTGCGCCGCAGTGGGCATAACGGGGCAGCAGCAGGCGGTCTATTGCCACCAGAATCAGCGGGCTTACCAGCATGGACACCGCCACCGCGCCAATCAGCAGCGAAGCCGTTTGCGCCGGGAAAACCTGCGCACCACTGGCCGCCTGAAACACGACAAACGCGAATTCGCCGCCTTGCGCCAGCAGCAGGGTGAACACCGGGCGCTCCTGAAAGGGCAGCTTCATCCCGCGCGCTACGGTGTAAATGACCAGCGCCTTGATGCCCAAAAACCCCAGAACGATCAGCGCCATCGCGCCGGGCGATTGCGCCAGCACGCCAAAGTCGATGCCCATGCCGACCGCGATGAAGAACAGGCCCAGCAGCAGGCCCTTAAACGGCTCGATATTGGTTTCCAGCTCGCGGCGGTACTCGCTCTCGGCCAGCAGCACGCCTGCCAAAAACGCCCCCAGCGCCATGGACAGGCCGACCCACTGCATCAGCCCGGCAATGCCAACTACCAGCAAGAGCGAGGCGGCGGTGAAGATTTCGGGTGTTTTGGAGCGGGCGATCCAGCGGAACACGGGGCGCATCAGCAAGCGCCCACCGAGGATGATGCTGGCAATAACTGCTATTATTTTTATAGCTGCTTGCGCATATTCCACGGGGGCTTGAGCCTCGTTTGATACTGAAAGCACGCCCAACAAAGGCAGCAGCGCCAGGATCGGGATCGCCGCCACATCCTGGAACAGCAGGATGGAGAAGGACGCCTGGCCGCTGTTGGTGGGCATGAGGTTGCGCTCGCCCATCACCTGCAGGGCAATCGCCGTGCTGGAGAGCGCCAGGCCCAGGCCCGCCACCAGCGCGGTGCGCCAACCCACGCCAAAGGCCAGTGCGCCTGCCGTCAGCAATAAGGCGCAGCCCAGCACCTGGGCGCTGCCCCAGCCAAAAATGGGGCGGCGCAGGCTCCACAGGCGTTTGGGCTCCAGTTCCAGGCCCACCAGGAACAGCATCAGCACCACGCCAAATTCGGCAAAGTGCAAGATGTCTTCCACATTGGTCACCAGCCCAAGCCCCCACGGGCCAATGGCAATGCCAGCCGCCAGGTAGCCAATGATGGAGCCCAGGCCCAGGGCTTGGCTCAGGGGTACGGCGATCACGGCCGCGCTCAGGTAGATGAAGCTGTTGATCAGCCAGGTGGGGGTGTGTTCCATACCGCTAACATAGCGCACAAAGTTAAATTATTAAGGAATATCCATGCCAGTGATTGTTGTTGCCAATCCAAAGGGGGGTGTGGGCAAGTCCACGCTGTCCACCAATATTGCGGGCTACTTTGCCTCCCAGGGCCATGCGGTGATGCTGGGCGACGCCGACGTGCAGCAGTCTTCCATGCTGTGGCTGAGCTTGCGCCCGCCTGCGGCCAGGCCCATTGCGTCGTGGGAGTTGGGGGTTGAGCAGGTGGCCAAGCCGCCCAAGGGCACGACCCATGTGGTGATCGACACGCCGGCCGGGCTGCATGGCAAGCGCCTGAAGGAAATACTGAAGCTGGCCGACAAGGTCATCGTGCCATTGCAGCCCAGTGTGTTTGATATTTTTGCCACGCGTGCGTTTTTGGATGAGTTGGCGCAAAACCGCCATGCCATGAATACGGAGATCGGCGTGGTCGGCATGCGGGTGGACGAGCGCACCATTGCTGCCGACAAGCTGCGCGAGTTCGTCGCCACGCTGGACATACCGGTGCTGGGCTTTGTGCGCGACACGCAAAACTACATTCACCTGGCGGCAGGCGGGCTCACGCTGTTTGACGTGGCACCCAGCCGGGTCGAGCGCGACATGGAGCAGTGGCAGCCGATTTGCGAGTGGCTGCTGGCGTAAGCCATGCGAACTTTTCAAACATTGCAAGAGCTCGCGGCCTGCGTTGGTGAAGAGGTCGCCACCAGCGAATGGGTCACCATCACGCAGGAGCAAATCAACCAGTTCGCCCAAGCCACCGGTGACCACCAGTGGATTCATGTGGACGTGGAGCGCGCCAAAGCGGGCCCGTTTGGGGCGCCCATTGCCCACGGGTTTTTGACGCTGTCGCTGATCCCCCTATTCTTTGAGCAAGCCTTGGAGGTGGTGCAGGTGCGCATGGGGGTCAACTACGGGCTCAACAAGGTGCGCTTTGTGGCTCCGGTGCCGGTGGGTAGCCAGTTGCGCGGGCACCTGAAGCTGCTGAAATGCGATCCCATTGACAACCACGGAATGCAGTCCACCTGGGAGGTGTCGATTGAGCGCCAGGGTTCAGCCAAGCCGGTGTGTGTGGCCGAATCGCTGGTACGCCAGTACCCTTAATTCCCTCAGACGAAGTCGTTTTGTCGCCAGGCTTCGAACACGGTCACTGCCACGGCATTGGATAAATTCAGGCTGCGCTGCCCCTCGCGCATGGGCAGCTTGAGGCTTTGGCCCGGGCCAAAGGATGCCCGCACGGTGTCTGAGATGCCCTTGGTCTCGGAGCCAAACACCAGCCAGTCACCGGGTTGGAAGGCGACTTCATACGGGCTGCGTGTGCCCCGCGTGGTCAGGGTGAACATGCGGTCCGCTGCTGGGCGCTCAGAGTCCAGAAAACTTTGCCAGTGGGCGTGGCGGCGCAGGGTGGCGTACTCGTGGTAGTCCAGCCCGGCGCGGCGCATGTGCTTGTCGTCGAAATTAAACCCCAAGGGCTCCACCAAATGCAGGGTGCAACCGGTGTTGGCCGCCAGGCGGATGACGTTGCCCGTGTTGGGGGGGATTTCGGGCTCGACCAGAACGATATGGAACATGCCCGCATTGTCGCCTGACGAATCGCACGCCGGCGCGTGATGCTTGGCTGTCGGTGGGATGGAGCAAGGCCGAGGACTTCATGCCGCTGATGGAGCGCTTGTCAGCGCAGAAACCATCTGTTCGAGTGTGGTGAAGGTGTGCACGCCCGGTGGCTTTTTTCGCAGGTTGTCTATGCCTGCGCCACCCGCCCAAACCTGTATTTGTTCTGGCAGGCCCCTACGCACTTGTTCCAAAAACGGCAAGATGCGCCGACTCGGGTAGGCACTGCTGAACGACAGCGCAATGATATGCACCCGATGGCTCACCGCAGCGGCCCTCAACTCCGTGGCCGGGGTGGCTGGTCCAAGCGAAATGCAGTGTGCGCCGGCCAGGGCGAGTACCGCTTGCACGGCAAGCATGCCCAGGTCGTGTCGCTCGTCTGGTGGGGTGCTCAATAGAACCTTTGCGCGCCCGGGCATCGGCTGCAGGCGGCTGATTGCCTCTAAGAGTAAGTTACGCAGGGTTTCGGAGTAAAGGTGCTCTTGGTGGATTGCCAACTTGCCATTCATCCAGCCATTGCTCACCATCAGGTTAAGGGATGGCATTATGGCCAGGACAAAAATGCCAAGCCCGTTGAATACGAGTGCCTGATTCAAGGCACCCCGCAGGGCAACCGAGTCCGGGGCGGTGAGTGCGTGCCAGACTTGATCGAGTACCTCGCTGTGGTCGCTTGCGAGGCACTCTTCACACTGCTCGGCGGCCAATGCGGTCAGTTCTTTCAGCGAGAGTCGGAGGGTTTTTGCCGGCCGCGACCCAAGGTCCAAAAGGCGTTTTACCCGCAGAAGTCGGTCCAGATCACTGTGGGTGTAAAAGCGTTGCCCGTTGGAGTCTCGGGTGGGGATGGGGAATCCGTAGCGCACTTCCCACTTGCGCAGGGTGTCCTTGGTGAGGCCGGTTTCACGTTCAACGGCGCTAATCGAGAGTAAAAGTGAACCCATGGGGTCTTGTATTAAGATATTGGCTAGGCCAAAGTAATGATTTTTCGGTACAGAGCTTATCTCAGATAGGCCGCGATGCAGTGGCAATACGCACAGGAGACAAGTTGGAACCCATTAAAAAAAAGCGCGCGACCAAAAAAAGCGCCATTGAAACGGTCGAGGTTCCAATCGTTTTGAGCGTCCCCAGCGGCGAGAGCCCTTTTATTGTTGGCATCGGGGCATCGGCCGGGGGGCTTGAGGCGCTTAGCCAGTTGTTCCCCAATCTGCCGAAGAATCTGGGGCTGAGTTACGTCGTGGTGCAGCATTTGTCTCCCACCTACCGCAGCATGATGGCGCAACTGCTGGGGCGTGAAACTACCATGCCGGTGCGTGATATTGAAGACGGGATGAGGCCGGCACCCAACACGGTTTACATCACGCCGCCCAATCGCAATGTGACTTTGAATGACGGGCGCTTCCGATTGGTGGTGCCTGCAAAGGAGTCCCTTCCCAAGCCGTCGGTCAACCTGTTTTTCACCTCGCTGGCAGATGAGGCGGCTGAATCGTGCATTGGCATTATTTTGTCCGGCACCGGGTCCGATGGTGCCTCTGGCATTCACGCCATCAAGGCGGCCGGTGGATTTACTTTTTCGCAAGATCCCACCACCGCCAAATACAACGGCATGCCGCAATCCGCGATCGATACGGGCAGTGTCGACTGGATTTTGCCGCCTGAGAACATGGGCGCAGAAATTGGCCTGATTGTCCAAAACCGGGGGTGCATTCCCTTGGCAACGCAGGCAGAGAACGCGCCCGCGACGCTGAAGACCTTGTTGCTCAAGGTGCGCGGGCGGACCAAGGTGGACTTTTCCCAGTACAAAGAGCCCACGCTGTGGCGGCGCATTGAGCGGCGTATGGCAGCGAACCACGTAGGTTCGCTGCCTGATTACTTGGCACTGGTGGATGAGAACCCCGGCGAGCTGGACAAGTTGTGCAAGGATATTTTGATTTCGGTCACGTCCTTCTTTCGTGATACCGAGGCCTTTGCCGGGCTGGAGAAGGTTGTTGCCCGTATTCTGAGTGGCAAGCGTCCGGGGGATGACATCCGAATTTGGGTGGCAGGTTGCGCCACGGGTGAAGAGGCGTACTCGCTGGCCATATTGTTTGCCGAGCAGCTGGGGGCTGCGTTTGACCAGTACCGCATCCAGATTTTTGCCACCGATATTGATTTGGAGGCGATGGCCCGCGCCCGGCGTGGCATTTTCCCCGCGCCCAGCCTGGCGCACATGGACCGCACGCGGGTCAAGTCCCACTTCATGGGGCACGGGGACCGCTTTGAAATCAATAAAAACTTGCGCGATGTGGTGATATTTGCGCGTCAAGACCTGGTGCAGGACCCGCCCTTTTTGCGACTTGATTTGGTGACCTGCCGCAATGTGCTGATTTACTTTCAAAGTGAGTTGCAGTCGCGTTTGCTGTCGGTCTTTCATTACGCGCTCAATCCCGGGGCCTTCATGTTTCTGGGCAAGTCCGAGAGCGTGTTTCAGCAAGAGGGTTTGTTTGATGTGGTGGACAAGGAGTCGCGGCTCTATTGCCGTAGCGGTGCCGCCGCCCGTTTGCCTCTGTTTCGGCCGGACCCGCAGTACCCACCGGCGGGGCTCAACCAGCACCAAATCCCCAGCAAAACGACCAATACGGGCTACGAACACATCTTGCTGGAGGCTGCGAGCCGTCATTTCATCCCGCTCACCATTCTGATCAACAGCAAGTACGAAATCCGACATATTCATGGGGATGCCAGCCGCTTCTTGAATATCTCGCCGGGTAAGCCGGCGTTTGATCTGATTTCCCTGATTCGCCGCGAGTTCAAGACGGAAATCCAGGTGCTGATGCGTCAGGCGCAAGTGAAGCATGTGGTTGCCTATGGCCGTCCGCGGCACATCAAGGCGTTGGACCCGAGTCGGGGTATTCGCTTGTCGGTGCACCCGGTGCCCGACACGGGGAATGATGCATTGCTCATGGTTTGCATCGAGTGGATATCCACACCGACCGGCAAGAGCCCCGCCGAAGACGGAGGTGGCATCACAGACCGTGAGCTGGAAGATGAGCTTGCGGCTACGCGTGAGCATTTGCAGACACTGGTGGAGGAACTGGAAACCTCCAACGAGGAGATGCAGGCGCTGAACGAGGAAATCCAGGCCTCCAATGAGGAGATGCAGGCCTCCAATGAAGAGCTGGAGGCTTCTAACGAAGAGTTGCAGTCGACCAACGAAGAGCTAGCCACGGTCAACGAAGAGCTGCAAATCAAGACCGCTGAGACGCAAGCGCTCAATATTGATTTGGAGACGGTTCAAAACAGCGTGGATTACCCCATGCTGGTTCTGGACCCAAGCCTGGGGTTGCTGCGCTACAACCGCAGCGCAGCGCAGCTTTTCAAGCTGGGTGCGCCGCAGGTGGGGCGCAATATTCGCAACCTGGCCATGCCCTCCAATATGCCGGATCTGGCGGAGGATATTCAGCAGGTCATTGATACCCAAATACCGATGGATCGCCAGATTGTGGGTGCCGGTAAGCGGCACTATGCCCTGCACGTCACGCCGCTGCTGCGGGAGCAAAACCATGTGGCCGGGGCGATTCTGCTGTTCACGGATAACACCACGCTGTATGAGACTGAAAAAAGTGGCCGCGAAAATCAGGATCGTTTGCTGGCGGTGATGAACAACTCGGTTTCGCTGATGGCAGTGAAGGACGCATCCGGACGGTATCAGTTTGCCAATCCGAAGTTTGAGCGGAGTTTCGGCTTTCAGCGCGGCGAGGTGGTGGGCAAGACCGACTTTCAGTTGTTTCCCCCTTCGGTGTCGGATCTGTTTCGGGAAAGCGAGCTTGAAGCGATGCGCTTGCGCAAGGACATTGAGCGCGAGGAGGTCTTGCGTCTGGGTGGCGAAGATCGCTATTTTCTGGTGGTTCGTTTTCCCTTGTTTGATGACGATGGTGCCATTACCGGGGTGTGCTTTCAGGCGACGGACATCACCGAGCGCAAGCACGCTGAAGAGCAGTTGCGCTTGGCCGCGCGGGTGTTTGACCGCGCCGCTGAAGGCGTCCTGGTGACGGACATCAACCAGTGCATTTTGACGGTGAACGATTCGTTTACCAATGTGACGGGGTTCGCCCGTGAAGATGTGGTGGGCAAGACTCCGCAGATCCTATCGTCGGGCAAGCATCCGCCCGCCTTCTATGCCGATATGTGGGAAAAAATCAGCGAGCGCGGTTGGTGGCAAGGGGAGATATGGAATCGCCGAAAGAATGGGAATCTGTATTTGGAGTGGTTGTCCATCAATACGGTGAAGGACCAAGAGGGCGCGGTGGTTAACTATGTCGCCATGTTCAGTGACATCACGTTGGTGCGCGAGTCACAGCACCGGGTGGAGTTTTTGGCCACCCATGATGACCTGACCGGCTTGCCGAACCGCACCTTGTTCAATGACCGTTTGCGATTGGCGCTGGCGCGGTCGGCGCGATCTAAAGAAGCGGTTGCGGTCCTGTTCCTTGATCTGGATAATTTCAAGGTTATCAATGACACCTTGGGCCATGACGCAGGTGACAAATTGCTCAAGGAGGCGGCCAGTCGCTTGCTGGAATGTGTCCGCACCGAAGATACGGTGGCCCGGTTGGGCGGCGACGAGTTCGTCATTTTGCTGGAAGCCTCGCAGCGCCATGAGGCAGCCATGACGGCGCAGCGCTTGATCAAATCTATTTGCATGGCCTATTTGCTGGACGGCCACGAATGTTTTGTGAGCGCCAGCATTGGTGTCAGCATGTATCCCGAGGATGCAGTCGATCCCAATGGCTTGATGCGCAACGCGGACGCGGCCATGTACCGGGCGAAAGACCAGGGTAAAAATTCATTCCAGTTTTTCACCCCCGAACTGGCAGAGCAGGCCAATCAACGCATGGGTGTAGAGACCGGGCTGCGCCACGCGATTGATCAATCTGAGCTGGTGCTGGAGTACCAGCCGCAGGTCAATCTCGCCACCAATGCGGTGGAGGGCATGGAGGCTCTGGTGCGTTGGTGCCGGACAGGGGAAATCATCTCTCCGGCGGTGTTCATTCCGATCGCAGAGGAAAGCCATCTGATTGTGGCGATTGACGAATGGGTTCTGACACAGGTATGCAGGCAGATTGTGGCCTGGGACGTGGCTGGACTGCCGGCCATTCGCGTCAGCGTCAACATTTCGGCTCGCCATTTCCGCAAATCCGATATGGTGTCTGACCTGATCCGCATCATCACCGAGGAGGGCGTTGCACCGAGCCGTCTGCGTATCGAAATTACCGAGGGCGTGCTGATGGACATTGAGCGCGCGCAACGTATGTTGGCCGAGTTGGTGGACTTTGGTTTGTCCATCAGTCTGGATGATTTTGGCACTGGTTTTAGTTCGCTCTCTTACCTGAAGCGGTTTCCCATTCATGAGCTCAAAATTGACAAAAGCTTTGTCGATGGTATTGCCACCAATGCGGACGACCGGGCGATTGCCAGCACCATCATTGCGTTGGCCCGTAATCTGGGAATGCAGGTGGTGGCGGAAGGGGTGGAAGATGCCGACCAAAACGCCGAGTTAGCGGGCTTGGGCTGCGGTAACGGGCAGGGCTATTTGTATGCCCGTCCCATGCGCGGGGATGCGCTCCCGGATTGGCTGATGTACCGACCTGAGGGCTAAACACCGTGGCATCCATTGAACCCGTGTGCGAACAGACCAACTACCTGAGCTACACCATTGATGTGGCAGGAACCATTGTTGCTGTGAGCGGCGGTTGGGATGACTTTGCCCGTGGCAACGATGGTGAAGCCATTGTGTCCAAGAAGATCGTCGGCAAAAAATTGGACCAATTCATTCATGGCGACGAGACACTGATGTTTGTACGGACCATGATCCTGTCGGCGCGGGTACTTCAGCGACCCATCTACCGACCGTATCGGTGCGATTCACCCAGTCTCAAACGCTTCATGGAGATGACGGTGCAACCCCGCCCAGAGGGTGATGTGGAGGTGATACACCGTGAGCTTCGATGCGAGCCTATTGCGTCCAAGATACCTGTGGCAGCAGAGAGCACCGCTGGCTACGCACCTTACGTTAAGCGGTGTAGTTTGTGCAATCGGATTCGGGCCCAAGGCGTTTGGAGCGAGATCGACGAGGCCGCCCAGGCCAAGCGCTTGCCGGCTGATGTGGCCCCACTCAAGGTGATTTATGGCGTTTGTCCTGATTGTTTGGTCAATCGCGGGGTCGCCCTGTAGCCTTACTCGGTTCGTGCAAAAACCAGTGCCGTGATGTGCGCCGCACCCGCTTGGTGCACCGCGCGTGCCGCCGCGTGCAGGGATGCGCCACTGGTCATCACGTCGTCCAGCAACACCACGCGCTGCCCCTTGATGCGGGTGACTTGTAGCGGGTCTACCGCAAAGGCGTTGCGCACACTCAGCAGCCGTTCCTTGCGTGGCAAGGTCCTTTGGGGCGGCGTGTCGCGAATGCGCAGCAGCGCGCCAGACAGCACCTTGGACGGCTCCAACGCGCGGGCCAGTAGGTGGGCCTGGTTGAAGCCGCGCTCGGACATCCGCCGGCGCGACAGGGGCATGGGAATGAGCAGATCGGCGGCTTCCAGTGCCGGCTCGACCCAGGGCGCACTGCGCATCAAGGTGGCAAAGCTGGTGGCCCAGCCGGTGTGCTGATGGAACTTGAAGTCCGCCATTACCTGTGACCAGGGGTAGGCGTAGGGAACGGCGGCCAGGGCCAAGTCCAGCGGAGGTGGGTCGGCGATGCAGGCACCGCACTGGCGAGGCCCGGCAGGCAATGGCAGGGCGCAGGTTCGGCAGCGGCGCACCGGTTGGGCGAATTGGCTGACGCAGGCTTCGCACAGCGGCTGCGAAGGCCAGGCGTGGCAGACGGCGCACTGGCTGGGCAGACGGCGACTTAACCCAGCGAGCAGCAGGCGAAACATTGTGCCAATATACTCGCGACGCCCTAAATTCCATTTGTCACCCATGAGCACCGAACGCCCCCCCACCATTGATCCCAGGGCTGCCGCGCATTGGGCAGAGTTGCCCCATCCTCCGTCCTGTGCGGAGTCGCCCTGGCTGCATGAGGAAGTGGCGCGCCGCATGGAGGAGCGCCTGCAGTGGATTGTGAAAATCCCCCAGCGCTGGTTGCATTGGGCACCTTTGCGTGGTGGTTTGCAGGCGCAGGAGTTGCTTGCGAAGCGTTACCCAAAATCTGAGTGTTTTGTGCTTGAAACCCCCGTGGAACGTGCGCAAGCAGCTACTAAATTAATAGCAAAAAACTGGTGGAGTCCGGGCAATTGGCGAGCCAAAGCGGTGCGGTTTGAAGTGCCTGCGCATCCCGTGGACATGCTGTGGGCCAACATGGCCTTGCACATGGAGCCTGACCCGCTAGCCGTGATAGAGCACTGGCACAGCCTGGTCGAGGCGGACGGGTTCGTCATGTTTTCCTGCCTGGGGCCCGACACCTTGCGCCAATTGCGCGCGGTGTATGCCGAAATGGGGTGGCCCCCGCCGGCGCACGAGTTCACCGATATGCACGACTGGGGTGACATGCTGGCCCGTGTCGGTTTTGCCGAGCCGGTGATGGACATGGAGCACATCACCCTGACGTTCACCTCGGTCGAGCGCCTGCTGGCCGAGCTGCGGGAGTTGGGGCGCAACCTGCATCCGGCCCGCTTTGCGGGGCTGCGGGGGCGGGGCTGGCGGGACCGTTTGCTGGCGGCTATAACGGAAAAAATGGCCAGCCCGGCAGAGGGGGGGCAGCTAGAACTTACTTTTGAAATTATCTATGGCCATGCCTTCAAGCCCCAGCCCCGCGTGCCTGTGCAGCCCCAAACCACGGTGACTTTGGATGCCATGCGAAAAGCCTTGAGGCAGGGCAAACCCTAATACGGCATCGTTTGACAACCGGGCTTGACAAGTGTCGCCAAACTTGTTTAGTCATGAAGGTTGGTGGGCTACAATAACAACAATCTAAACCTGGCGTGGTTCGGACCTGATTAATCTGACGCAATGAAGAAATGAACATGATGAAGAGCATTTTCAATAAGTTGGCTTCACTGCTGCTGGCGGCTGGTGTATGGGCTGGTACTTCGGCGTTCACGCTGGCGCACGCGGTCAACGACTTGCCGGGTGGCCCTGCGGTCAATCAGCTCAATTTCCACCCTGCGGTCACCAAAATCGCGGAAAGCCAGGCTTGGCTGCATTGGTTCATGCTGATCGTTTGCTCTGTCATTTTTGTGGCGGTGTTCGGCGTGATGTTCTATTCCATCTGGAAGCACCGCAAATCGGTGGGGCACAAGCCGGCAACCTTCCATGAATCCGTGGTGGTAGAAATCGTTTGGACCATTGTTCCTTTCATCATCGTCATCGGAATGGCATTGCCAGCGACCAAGGTGGTTGTCGCCATGAAGGACACCACCAATGCAGACCTGACCATCAAGGCCACGGGTATGCAGTGGAAGTGGGGTTATGACTACCTGAAGGGCGAGGGCGAAGGCATCGGCTTCACCTCCACTTTGGACGGTGCGCACCGTGCCATGTCGAATGCCGGTGGCCCGAAAAAAGGCGAAGAGCCTGACAACTACCTGCTCAAGGTTGACAACCCTCTGGTGGTGCCAGTCAACATGAAGGTGCGCATTATCACCACGGCCACCGATGTGATTCACGCCTTTGCGGTGCCGTCGTTCGGTATTAAACAAGATGCGATTCCCGGTTTCGTGCGTGACACCTGGTTCCGTGCAGAAAAAGTGGGTGACTACTACGGCCAGTGCCAAGAGCTTTGTGGCAAAGAGCACGCCTACATGCCGATTCACGTCAAAGTGCTGGCTGCAGAAGATTATTCCAAGTGGGTAGATGGCGAGAAGAAAAAAATGGCAGCCAAGGCGGATGATCCTGCCAAGGTTTGGACGCAAGCTGAAATCGTCAAGCGCGGTGAGAAAGTCTACGCAGCCAATTGCATGGCCTGTCACCAAGCCAACGGCAAGGGTGCTGGCCCGATCAAACCACTGGATGGTGCTGCTGTGGTGCTGAATGCTGACAAGAAGAAGCAAATTTTGGTGCTACTGAATGGCCAGAACAACGCGGCCATGCCGGCATGGCGAGCTTTGAGCGATACCGATATTGCCGCAGTGATCAGCTACACCAAGAACAATTGGTCCAACAAGACTGGGCAAGTGGTGCAACCCGCTGATGTTCTGGCCTTGCGCAAGTAATTTAAGAGAATTGAGAAGGAATCCAGGATGAGCGCTGTTTTAGACCATCACGATCACGCCCATGACGACCACCACCACGCCCCTGCGGGCTGGCAGCGTTGGGTGTATGCGACGAATCACAAGGACATCGGTACTTTGTACCTGTTGTTTGCCTTCACCATGCTGATGATTGGTGGTGTGCTGGCACTGCTGATTCGCGCGGAGTTGTTTCAGCCTGGTTTGCAGTTGATGCAACCTGAGTTCTTTAACTCGCTCACCACCATGCACGGTCTGATCATGGTGTTCGGCGCCATCATGCCGGCCTTTGTGGGCTTTGCGAACTGGATGATTCCGCTGCAAATCGGCGCGGCTGACATGGCCTTTGCCCGCATGAATAACTTCAGCTTTTGGCTGATGATTCCTGCGGCACTGATGTTGGTGGGCTCGTTCTTCATGCCCGGTGGCGCGCCCGCTGCCGGCTGGACGCTGTATGCACCTTTGACTTTGCAGATGGGCCCTTCCATGGACGCTGGCATTTTTGCCATGCACATCCTGGGTGCCAGCTCCATCATGGGCTCGATCAACATCATCGTCACAATCTTGAACATGCGCGCTCCCGGCATGACCTTGATGAAGATGCCCATGTTCTGCTGGACCTGGTTGATCACCGCTTACCTGTTGATCGCAGTGATGCCGGTGTTGGCAGGCGCCATCACCATGACGCTGACCGACCGCCACTTTGGCACCAGCTTTTTCAACCCCGCCGGTGGCGGTGACCCAGTGATGTACCAGCACATCTTCTGGTTCTTTGGTCACCCTGAGGTCTACATCATGATCTTGCCGGCCTTCGGCATCATCAGCCAGGTGGTTCCGGCGTTTGCCCGCAAGAAGCTGTTTGGCTACGCCTCCATGGTGTACGCCACGTCCTCGATTGCGATTCTGTCGTTCATCGTGTGGGCGCACCACATGTTCACCACCGGCATGCCGGTGACCGGACAGCTGTTCTTCATGTACGCCACCATGCTGATTGCGGTGCCGACAGCCGTGAAGATTTTCAACTGGATCGCCACCATGTGGCAGGGTTCCATGACGTTTGAGACCCCGATGCTGTTCGCAGTGGGATTTATTTTTGTGTTCACCATTGGTGGCTTCACCGGCTTGATCCCGGCCGTGGCCCCAATTGACATCCAGTTGCAAGACACCTACTACATCGTGGCGCACTTCCACTATGTTTTGGTGGCGGGTTCCTTGTTTGCGATGTTCTCCGGCGTGTACTACTGGTTGCCCAAGTGGACCGGTGTGATGTACAGCGAAACCCGTGGTCAGATCCACTTCTGGTGGTCCATCATTGCGTTCAACGTGACCTTCTTCCCCATGCACTTCCTGGGCTTAGCGGGCATGCCACGCCGCTATGCCGACTACCCCATGCAGTTTGCTGACTTCAATGCCATTGCTTCGGTGGGTGGCTTCTTCTTCGGCTTTGCGCAGGTATATTTCTTCTTGGCCGTGGTGTTGCCTGCGATGCGCGGCAAGGGCGAAAAAGCGCCCCAGAAACCTTGGGAAGGTGCAGAAGGCCTGGAGTGGGAAGTTCCCTCGCCCGCACCCTTCCACACGTTTGAGACTCCGCCCAAGCTGGATGCCACTGCCACCAAAGTGATTGGCTGATACGGTTATGTCACCTGATCAAAAGAAATCTAACCTGAAGTTGGGCTTGACCCTGGCTTCTGTGGCCGTGGTGTTTTTTGTTGGCTTTATGGTCAAGATGATTTTTCTGGGTAAATAAGGCGTGAATCTGCCCCGCGAAAATTTTCTGATGGTGCGCAAGCTGGCCGTGATTGCGGTCGCCATGTTTGCCTTCGGTTACGCGCTGGTGCCGATTTACAAGTCGATTTGCGAGATGACCGGTATCAACATCCTGGCCTTGGGCGAGCAGGTGATTGCCGGCAAGAGTACCAAGTTGCCTGCCAATACCCAGGTGGATACCAGCCGTACGATTACGGTTGAGTTCGACGCTAATTCGCGTGGCCCCTGGGAGTTCAAGCCAGCGCAGCGCTCCTTGCAAGTGCATCCGGGCGAGATGACCACGGTGATGTACGAATTTCAGAACATTCAGGACAGGCGCATGGCGGCGCAGGCCATTCCCAGCTATGCACCGCAGCAGGCATCTGCCTACTTCAATAAGCTGGAGTGTTTTTGCTTTAACCAATACACGCTGGAGCCAGGCGAGAAAAAGAGTTGGCCCGTGGTGTTCGTGATTGATCCAAGGTTGTCCAAGGACGTCAAGACCATCACCTTGTCGTACACATTTTTTGAAGTGGGTGGAAAGACACCACCCGCCCCTGTGGCAAGTCTGCAAACGGCGGCACCTGGCGGCTTAGGCTCGTGATGGAGAAGCCTGCCGCTCCACCACCTGCAAGCCCTTCGGTGTGGAGCAGTATCAAGTTGGTTGCCTGGTCTTTCTTGGGGATTCGCAGTAACAGCGAGTACCAAAAAGACCTTGCCAAGGTAAACCCCATGCATGTGGTGGGGGTCGCGATTGTCGGCGTGCTGCTAATGGTCTTGGGCCTGATTACCCTGGTGAATTGGGTGGTTGCAAAATAATTTGGATAGGAGAAGTCAATGAGTTCAACAACACACGGCGCAACGCCCCACTATTTCATTCCCGGACCCTCGCGCCACCCTGCGATGGGCGCGTTAGGTTTGTTCTTTGTCATTCTTGGTGCTGGTCAGTGGATCAACGGCGCCGAGTGGGGTATGTACTCCCTGATGTTCGGTTTGGTGTGGTTTTGCACCGTGCTGTTTCAGTGGTTCTCACAATCCATTGGCGAGAGCGAAAGCGGCCAGTACGGCCACAAAATTGACCTCTCCTACCGTTGGAGCATGAGCTGGTTCATCTTCTCGGAAGTGATGTTTTTCGGCGCGTTCTTCACCGCCTTGTGGTGGGCGCGCTCGCATTCGGTGCCTGCCTTGGGTAACTTGGAAAATGCCTTGTTGTGGCCTGATTTCAAAGCCGTGTGGCCCAGTTTGGCCGCTGGCGCTACCGCTTCGCCTGCCGGCATTGTTGAACCTTTCAGCACCATGGGCCCTTTTTGGTTGCCCACCATTAACACCGCATTGCTGCTGACGTCCGGCGTCACCTTGACCATTGCCCACCATGCGCTGGTCGCTGGCAATCGGGCTAAGACACTCGGTTTCATGTGGGTCACTGTGTTTTTGGGCGCTGCTTTCTTGTGCGTGCAGGGTTACGAGTACTACCATGCCTACACCCTGTACAACCTGAAGCTGACCTCCGGCATTTTTGGTTCTACCTTCTTCATGCTGACCGGCTTCCACGGCTTCCACGTGTTTATTGGCATGTTGATGCTGCTGTTCATTACCCTGCGTTTGCAAAAGGGCCACTTCACAGCGCAGCGCCATTTCGGCTTTGAAGGCGCTGCTTGGTACTGGCACTTCGTGGACGTGGTCTGGTTGGGCCTGTACGTGTTGGTCTATTGGTTCTAAATTTCGCCACGCAATGCAAAAAGGCACCACGGGGTGCCTTTTTGATTGGGGTGTACGGTGTCGTGATCTGGTTAATTAACTCAACGTCCGGCGGGAATCCCGGTTGGGTGGATGTAGCCCAATTGCCAGGCAATGAGGATGCAGGCAAACAGGGTGATGGACAGCCCCACGCGGATCCCCAAGGCCCAGGCCATTTTTTTCGATTTATCGGGGGCTGACTGCCCACCGCGCATCATGAAAAACAGGGCAGCGCCTAAACTTCCCACAATGGCCACAAAAGCAACAATTACAAAATACGTCATGGTTGGGATTATCTTGTGAATCTTCGTTTGCGGTTTGCCATGCTCACATTGGCCGCGGTGCTGACCGCCGGTCTGACAGCGTCGCTTGGGATGTGGCAGCTCTCGCGTGCCAGCCAAAAGCAGGCGCTGCAAGCCGCCCTGGGAGCGCAAAGCGCCAAGGCCGTGTTGGATGGGCGAGGGCTGCACGCTGCGGCCGCACCTCTGCAACTGGTGCACCAACGCGCGCGTCTGGCGGGCCACTGGGCCCAGGATAAAACCATTTTTCTGGACAATCGGCAAATGGACGCGCGAGTTGGTTTTTGGGTCCTGACGCCTTTTGTCCTGGAGGACGCTGGGGGCGTCATTGTGGTGCAAAGAGGTTGGGTGCCCCGTAATTTTGAAAGCCGCACCCGTTTGCCGACCGTTGACACGCCAGTTGGGCGGGTCGAGATTGAAGGGCGGATTGCCCCACCACCGGCCAAGCTTTATGAGCTCAGCGGCGCACCTCTTGGCGCAATCCGGCAAAATCTGGACTTGACGCAATTTCAGGCGGAGTCTGGCCTGCCATTGCTGCCCATTACGCTGCTGCAAACCGGCGCCGCCAGCGAGGGCTTGCTGCGCGAGTGGCCCTCGGTCAATGTGGGGGTGGACAAACACTACGGCTACGCATTTCAGTGGTTTGGCCTGTGCGCATTGACGGTGGGTTTGTACCTCTGGTTCCAGATTTTTCGACGTTTCATTTACCGGTCAAAGGACCCCGCTTCCCATGTCTAGCGATTTTTCCCCTAAAGACCATCCTTTGGGCCTGACGGTGCACTCCTTGCCCGTGCCAGACCAAGCCGCAGTTACGCAAGGCGCGCGCACGCGGGGTGGGCGTTGGAAGACCTTGGCGCTGTTCCTGGTGTGTGCCGCCCCCGTGGTGGCTTCCTATTTCACCTACTACGTGATCCGGCCCGAAGGGCGGCGCAATTTTGGCCAACTGATCGACCCACAACGCGCACTGCCAGACATGGTGGGCAGCACGCTGGATGCTCGGGACTTGAATCTGCGCACGCTCAAAGGCCAATGGCTGCTGATCAGTGTTGCGCCTGCGGGCTGTGATGCGCTGTGCGCCCAGCATCTCTACCTGCAGCGCCAATTGCGCGAAGGACTGGGCAAAGAGAAAGACCGTCTGGACTGGGTTTGGCTGATCAATGACGGGGCACCAGTGGCCGACGTCCTCAAGCCGGCCCTTAAAGAGGCGACAGTAATACGCATGGCACCAACAGATTTGGCGCAGTGGTTGGAGCCAGAAAACGGCCATGCACTGCCTGAACACCTGTATCTGGTGGACCCCCTGGGCAATTGGATGATGCGCTTTCCCGCGCATACCGACCCCGAACTGGCGAGCAACAGTGCGCCGCAGGTCAAGCGTGATCTGGAGCGCTTGATGCGGGCTTCGGTATCCTGGGACAAGGCAGGCCGCTAGGACCAAGCCGCCAACCAACCATGCACGTTGCACTCTACGATTTGTCGCCGCTGTGGCGCATGCTCCTGATGGGCGTGCTGATGGCCGCCGGCCCGCTTCTGTGGGCGCTGCTGCAAAAGCGGCGGGCCGCGCCACTGGGGCGATTGCAGGCTCTGACCGTCGTCACCTTGTTTCTCACCTTTGATCTGGTCCTGTTTGGGGCCTTCACCCGCTTGACCGACAGTGGCCTGGGCTGTCCGGATTGGCCGGGTTGCTATGGCAGTGCCAGCCCACTCGGGGCCAGTCTGGAGATTGCCGCCGCCCAGCAGGCCATGCCCACCGGACCGGTGACCCAAGGCAAGGCCTGGGTGGAGATGGTGCACCGCTACTTGGCCACTGGTGTAGGCGTGCTGATCACTGTGCTGTGTGTGGCGGCCTGGCTTGCACGAAGTAGCCGGCCTGGCGACAAACCGAATGAATTCACAATGCCCAGCCCGTGGTTGCCCACCATCACTTTGGTGTGGGTGTGCATCCAGGGCGCGTTTGGTGCGCTCACGGTGACGATGAAACTGTTTCCCGCCATCGTCAGTCTGCACCTGCTGGGCGGCTACCTCTTGCTGGCGTTGCTGACCGCGCAGGCGGTGCGCCTCAAGCGCGGGCGGTTCGGGCTCTTGCAGTCGAATGGTGTGTTGGCTGGGGCTTTGCCGGTCTCCGCTGGCGTAGGTCTGGCGCTATGGGCCGCCTTGGCACTGTTGCTCGTTCAGGCAGCGTCCGGGGCGTGGGTTAGCACCAACTATGCCGTGTTGGTGTGTGCGGAGTTCCCGCAATGCCAGGGAGTCTGGTGGCCAGAGATGGATTTTGCCGGTGCCTTTGAGCTATGGCGTCCGCTGGGCTTGGGGGAAAATGGCGAGCCCATCAGCTTTCAGGCCCTGACCGCGATTCATTTCGGCCACCGTTTGCTGGCGGTGGTGACTGCTTCGGTTCTGGGGGTGCTGGCCTGGCGCTTGCACGCAAACCCTGCGCTGCGCCGGCCTGCCCGTTATTTGGGCGGCTTGGTGGCGCTGCAGTTGGTCACGGGCTTGAGCAATGTGGTGTTGGGCTGGCCGATGGTGGCGGCGGTAATGCACACCGGTGGCGCTGGTGCGCTGGTGGTCACGCTCGTTTGGCTGCTGACCGCAACCCGCGCCGACCCCACGCTGAGCGAATTACGAACTGGTGCCTTGGCCGCGCCGCAACCGAGATTTTCCGAATGACCGTAACCGCCTCCCTTGCACCCCCTTCGGTGTTGCGCCAGTTCTACGCCCTGACCAAGCCACGCGTGATCCAGCTAATTGTGTTTTGTGCGCTGATTGGCATGGTGCTGGCGGTGCCCGGTGCACCCACTTGGGCCCAGGTCGGGCGCGCGCTCATTGCTTGCTTTGGCATCTATCTGGTAGCGGGCGCTGCCGCCGCTTTCAACTGCATCGTCGAAAAGGGCATTGATGCCAAGATGAAGCGCACCGCGTGGCGCCCCACCGCCCGGGGTGAGTTGGGTGACGTGCAGACCCTGCTGTTTTCTGCGGTGTTGTGCATGGCCGGCTCAACGGTGCTGTACATCTGGGTCAATCCGCTGACCATGTGGCTGACCTTTGCCACCTTCGTTGGCTACGCCGTGGTCTACACCGTGATCCTCAAGCCTTTAACGCCGCAAAACATCGTGATTGGTGGTGCCTCCGGGGCCATGCCACCGGTGCTGGGCTGGGCGGCCATGACGGGGGATGTCGGGCCTGAGGCGCTGATTTTGTTTCTGATTATTTTCTTGTGGACGCCCCCGCATTTTTGGGCCTTGGCCCTGTACCGGGTGGAGGACTACCGCAAGGCGGGTCTGCCCATGCTGCCGGTGACCCATGGCAGCGAGTTCACGCGGCTGCAGATTTTTTTGTACACGCTGGTGCTGTTTGCGGCCTGCCTGCTGCCTTTTGTCTACGGCATGAGCTCCTGGTTGTACCTCGGGGTGGCAGTGATTTTGAGCGTCGGGTTTTGTGTGTACGCCTGGCGCTTGCTGCGCAACTACTCGGACGAGCTGTCGCGCAAAACCTTTCGCTTCTCCCTGATCCACCTCAGCGCGCTGTTTGCTGCGCTGTTGCTGGATCACTACGTGTTCTAAAGTGGCAGCGGAAAACCCGTAGACTGTCCGGTTTAGCCCACACTTGGCCAATTTGGTGAATTATGAATAAACGAACTGCTCTTAAATTAATAGCTGCTTGCGCAGTATCCACGGGGGCTGCATGCCTCTTTAGTGCTTGTTCTGAGCAAAAGGCTGCCTTCAACTCGATTGACCTGACAGGTGCCGACTACGCCAAAGGTTTTGAGCTGACCGACCACAACGGCCAAGTGCGCCACCTGACGGACTTCGCCGGCAAGGTGGTGGTCATGTTCTTTGGCTACACCCAATGCCCGGACGTTTGTCCCACCTCGATGAGTGAGTTGGCCGAAATCAAGAAGGCGCTGGGCGCAGACGGTGCGCGCTTGCAGGGAATCTTCGTCACCGTGGACCCCCAGCGCGACACGCCGGAAATGTTGAAAGCCTATATGGAGAATTTTGACCCCACGTTTCTGGCGCTGCGCACCACACCCGAAAAATTGGTCGACCTGGCCAAAGACTACAAGGTGTATTACAAAAAGGTGGAGGGCAAAACCCCCACCAGCTACACCATGGACCACTCTGCAGGCAGCTATGTCTACGACACCAAGGGTCAGTTGCGCCTGTTCACCCGCTACGGTAGCGGCGCAAAACTGCTGACGGCCGATATTCAGCAGTTGCTCAAATAGGGCAGTTGAGCGGCGTCACCTTAGGCAGTCCGAGAACGAAAAAATACCCCTGCGGCGTGGACCAGCAGGGGCAGCGGGCGGGGCCGATGCGCGTCAGGCGTACTGTGCCAGCGTCACTTTCATCTTCTTCATGGCGGCCACTTCAATCTGGCGAATGCGCTCTGCGCTGACGCCGTATTCGGCGGCCAAGTCATGCAACGTCATGCCGCCTGAACTGTCGTCGTTCACCTTGAGCCAGCGCTCCTCCACGATGCGACGGCTGCGCGGATCCAACGCTTCCAGCGCCGTGGCGATACCGTCGGTGGCAAGCACATCGCGCTGGTGCGCCTCGATCATGGCCAAAGGCTCATGGTGGGTGTCGGTCAGGTAGGCGATGGGGCCGAATGCGTCGTCACCATCGTCAGACGGGCTGGGGTCCAGCAGCACATCGCCGCCGGAAAGCCGGGTTTCCATCTCAATCACTTCTTCGGGCTTCACTCGCAGCTCCCGTGCCATCGCCTCAACCTGCTCGGGATTGAGGGTTTCGCGGTGGGTGCCAGCGTCGGCTGCGGCATCGTCACTCTTGTAACGCTGCTTCATGGAGCGCAAATTGAAAAACAGCTTTCGTTGTGCCTTGGTGGTTGCCACCTTGACCATGCGCCAGTTTTTCAGAATGTATTCGTGAATTTCGGCCTTGATCCAGTGCATGGCGTAGCTCACCAAACGCACGCCTTGGTCTGGGTCGAAGCGTTTGACAGCCTTCATCAAGCCCACATTGCCCTCCTGGATCAGGTCACCGTGGGGCAGACCATAACCCAGGTATTGGCGGGCAATGGACACCACCAAACGCAGGTGAGAGAGCACCAACTTACCGGCCGCATCAAGGTCATTATCAGTTTTGAACTTGCGGGAAAATTCTTGCTCTTCTTCGAGCGTGAGCATGGGCAAGCGGTTGGCGGCCGAAATATAGGCATCCAGGTTGCCCAAAGGGGGCACCATTGACCAAGGATTGGCCAGTGTGATAGCAGTGGATGAGGCGCTTAGGTTGTAAGACATACCAGAACTCCTTGTGTTCATTTCCTTTATATTAGCACTCTGTGTGGGTGAGTGCTAATCGATTAGTTTAATCACCCTGATAGTTTTGAGGCTGACCTATAACAAGGAAAACAGATATATGAATGCGCCGCTAATCGCGTCCCCCACGCCAACCCCACCTTGCCACGCCGGGCGCTGGCGGGCCGCCACCGTGTTTCTGACGCTGCTGCTGGTGATTGGTTTCACCAGCGGATGGAGCCTGTTTGAGCAGTTCAAAGCGCAGATGGGCCACCTGCAAAGCCAGCTGCAAGGCACGTCACAGGTCAAATACGTTGCCGTGCTGCTGGACGCGCAGCAGGCTCCCGCCCTGTTGGTCACCATTGACACGCACGAAGGAGTTATGCAACTCCAGCGCCTGAACAGCGTGAAAGAAGGACGCGAGGACACCATGCAACTTTGGGCGCTAGGACAGGCTGGCACCACCCCGCGTTCACTGGGCGTTTTGGCAAGCGCTGGTAAAACCTTGCGTTTGGCGGTCAATGAAGCCGCCCTGAAGGATGTGACCCAGCTCGCCATCAGCGTTGAGAACAAGGGCGGCGTGTCCCAAAGCCAGGGCCCCCGCTTGCCCTACCTGTTTCAGGGCGCTTTGGTGCAAAAGGCGCTTTAGGCCTTCACCAACAACCATTCGCGCCGAAACAGCCACTCTTGCGGGTACCACAGGTTTTGCAGCGTGACTTCGCCACCCTTGTGGCGGCTCTTGACGTGCCAGCGTGCGCCGATGAGCCGGCATTGCGGCATGCAAGTCGGCTGCGTGGTTTGCAAGTCCTCCTGCAGCCAAACCACCGCGTCAAATTGTTCCAGCAGTGTGCGCAGGCGTTGGGCGGGCGGCATGTCGGGGTAGAGTGCGCCGGTGTTACGGCCCTCCGTGTCATACGGGGTGATATGCGCGCCGGGCAGCAGGAATTGGTAGCGATCAAACTGGCCGGTAAAGCCGTTGGGCACGGCGACTTTTTGGCCTGCGAGCTGGCTTTGGAGCGCGGGGCTGTAGCCGGCATCCGCGCCCGACAGGGGTGCCACCATCAGCCCAAAGGTCGCGTAGACCGACAGGCAGGCGACGAGCGTCGCATTGCGCGGCACATTTTGAGTCTTTCCTTTAAAGGTAAAACCGGCCGCAAGCCCCGTAATACCTGCGCAAGCAGCTACCAAAGTCATAGCAACAGCGCTGTTGCTGGCAATGCCCATCTCACCCATCACCCAGCCAATGCGCGCCAGCATCACCAAGGCCGGCGCGGTGATCAGCAGGGTGAGCCAGAACCAGACCTTGGCGATACGTTCCCACATCAGCGCCATGGCAATGGCCAGCGCGGGCATGGCCGGGATGACGTAGCGCTCGGAGCGCTGGCTGGGAATGGTGAACACCACCAGCCACACCACCAGCCACGCCAGCAGCACCCACAGGGCTGGCGACAGCCGGGTGTAGGTGGCGCGGCGCACACCGTGCATTAGCGCCACCCCGCAAAAGCCCAGCACCACCAAAAACAGCAAACCGGCGTTGGCCGGGTAGGCCAGCAGCTGCGTCCACATCGGGTACTCCCCAAACAGCGCGGCGTGCCAATAGCCTTGGCTGGTGGACATCTTGCCAGCGTTTTCTGCCACCACAAACTCTTGCCACACGGCACCGGGGTCGGGGTCCAGCACGAACCACAGCGCGAAGATCGCCAGGCCCAGCAGGGCGCTCCAGCCGACACCGACAGTCGTCTGCCATGCAGTTCGCCAGCGCAAACCGGGCTGTGCCAGCAGCACCGCACACCACAGCGCGGCGGCGGCCGGGGCCACCAGCGCGAATGACTTGTAGGCCGCGCCCAAACCCATGGCCACGCCAATCAGGGTGTAGGCCAGCCAGCCCAATTGCGCCGTACCACTGCTGCGCACGCGCAGCCACAGCAGCCACCACATCGGCAGGGCCAGCCAAAAGGTCTCTGGCGCAGAGGTGAGGTACACCCGCCCGTAGCGAAAGGTGGAGAAAAACAGCAGGTACAAGGCGGCGGCCAAACAGGCGGTGCGCAGCTTCTCAGCCTGAACCGGTGCCAGACGGTGGGTAAAGAACGCGAGCAACGCCGTGGTGGCAAAGGTGTAGAGAACACTGGGCAGGCGCAGCGCGAACAGGCTCCAGTGCGCACCCCAGTCGCTGGCCACGATCGCCTGCCAAATGAGCAACGGCGGCTTGGTGTTGCGCATGCCGATCAGCTCGGATTGCAGTGGCAGCCAGTGGCCCGACTCGGCCGTCATGCGGGCGATGTGGATGTAGACCATTTCGTCGCCATTGGTGGGCGCGTAGCCGCCACCCAAGCCGAATAGGTAGAGTGCGCCTGCTATCAAAACAAGAGCTAGCCACGCAATATCCGCGGGGGCTAGAGGCACAAAAGGCTTGAAAAAATGCCGCATGGCAAATCAGCCGCGCCGGAATGTCCAGCGGTCGTTGGCCAGGAAGTTGCTCACGCTGGCGGCCACAATCGCCACGACGTTGGCAAGGCGGTAGTCCATGGAGCCCGACAGCAGTAGCGTCAGGCCGTATTGCAGGGCGCTGCCAAAGCCGGACGCGGTGACGTACTGGCCAAACTCCTTGCCCAGCAGCCGCAGGCTTACGGGCTGTGCCTCGCCGGCTTCCAGCGTCTTGACGCGGTCCGACCAGGTCCACAGCCGGTTCCAGGTGAAGTTGTTGATAGTGGCCAGCGTGATGGCCAGCGCCAAAGACAGGTAGGGCTTTTGGTAAGACGCTTCAATGGACTGGAACAAGTACTCATGCCCAAAGTGCAGCACGGTCAGGTTCACCACGGTGCCGCTGGCCCCGACGATGCCAAATTTGAGGTAGCGGTAGCGTTCAATCCAGCCCAGCGCCCACAGCAGCGTGCGCTGCACTCCAGAGGGCTGGCTCATGCCTTGGCCACGCTGCGTTGGCCCAAAAACGCGAGGGCCTGGTCCAGCACCGGGTCGGGCGCAATGCGTTTCAGGCACTGGTTGTCGCCATCACAAAACGTCAGTCGGTGGTTGTAGGCCGACAGGCAGGGCGAGCAAGCAATGCCCGATTCCAGCACCACGTTGCGGGTGCCCAGCGGGCCGTAGAGTTTGCCGGTCTCGGGCCCGAAGAACACCATGGTCTGGATCGGGGTGAGCGTAGCGAAGTGGCCGGGGCCGCCGTCGTTGGTAATCAGTAACTGCGCGGCGTGGAAAAGCATCAGCAGCTCGCGGATGCTACGGGTGTAGCCGGTCAGGTCGATACAAAACTCGCTGCGGATTTGCGTTTGCAGGTCTTTGGCCAATTGCGCATCGTCTTTCAGCCCGATCAACCCCACCGAAAAACCCGCCTGGCACAGACCCTGCGCCACACGGGCGTAATGCGCAGCAGGCCAGGCGCGCTCGGGCAGAATGCCGCCACCGGCGTACAGCAGCACCAGTTGGCGACCGGCAGTGGAGGGGTGATCGGCCAAGACTTTGGCGGAGTAGGTCTGCAATTCTGCGGTGCTGAAATCGACGGACAGTTCGGTATCCACCGGCAGCGCGCGGATGGCCCCAGCTTTGTTGCGCGGCATGCTGCCTTGCGAATTCAGCGCATCGACCAGCGACAAAAACTGCTTGCTGATGTGCTGGTAGGGGTTGTAGGGGATGGCGTGGTTGATAAAGCTGCCGCGGTACAAGCCCTCTTGCGTGTGGGGCGTAAAGCCCACCCGCACCGGTGCGCCGGTGGAAAACGACAACAGGGCGCTGACGCGCGAAAACAGCTCGCAGTCAATGACGGCGTCCAGCCCCAAGCGTCTCATGTGCAGGCTGATGCTCAGAATGTCGCGAATCAGGGAGCCGCCTGAACTATCGTCCAGGCTGTGCATGTTCTCAGTTGCAGTCAGCTGCAGGAGTTTGGAGACCTCCTGATTTTTCTTGAGCTGCAGGATGTGGATGGCCGCGCCCGGGTATTGGCGGCGCAATTGCGCAAACATGGGGCCTGCCAGGACGATGCTACCCATCTCGGAGAGCAGGATCACCAGAATATTTTTCGGTGCTTTGCCCAAAAGGGCGGGCGCACCGAAGAGACCCGTAAAGCGCACCCACGCAGACACCGCGCCGCACAGCAGTTGGCCTACCCAGCGGTCAATGAAGCGTTGTGTCTGCAGTTTCATGGGTGTGGCTTATTTCAGGCCAGCAGCGGCACGCAGGATTTGCGCCTTGTCGGTGCGTTCCCAGGTGAACTCGGGCTCTTCGCGGCCAAAGTGGCCGTAAGCTGCTGTCTTCTCGTAGATCGGGCGCAGCAAGTCCAGCATCTGGATGATGCCCTTGGGACGCAAGTCAAAGTGCTCGGCCACCAGCGCCGACAGTTTGTCGTCGGGAATGACGCCAGTGCCTTCGGTATAGACCGTGATATTCATGGGCTGGGCCACGCCAATGGCGTAGGCCACTTGCACTTGGCACTGCTTGGCCAAGCCGGCAGCGACCACGTTTTTGGCAACGTAGCGGGCAGCGTAGGCGGCCGAGCGGTCCACCTTGGACGGGTCTTTGCCGGAGAACGCGCCGCCACCGTGGGGGCAGGCTCCGCCGTAGGTGTCCACGATGATCTTGCGACCGGTCAGTCCGCAATCGCCTTGCGGGCCACCGATGACGAAACGACCCGTGGGGTTGACCAGGTAACGGGTGTTTTGCAGCCACTCCTTGGGCAGCACGGGTTTGATGAGTTCTTCGATGATGGCTTCGGTAAAGCTGGCCTTCATCGTGGTCTGGGTTTCCGACTGATCGGGGCTGTGCTGGGTGGACAGCACCACGGTGTGGATGCTGTGGGGCTTGCCGTCGACGTAGCGCATGGTGACCTGGCTTTTTGCATCAGGGCGCAGGAAAGGCAGGCGGCCATCTTTGCGCAACTGCGCCTGGCGCTCCATCAGGCGGTGGGCGTAATAGATAGGCGCGGGCATGAGCTCGGGCGTCTCGTCGCAGGCGTAACCGAACATCAGGCCTTGGTCACCGGCACCGGTGTTGAGGTGGTCGTCGCTGGCATGGTCCACGCCCTGGGCGATGTCGTTGGACTGCTTGTCGTAGGCCACCAGCACGGCACAGCCTTTGTAGTCGATGCCGTATTCGGTGTTGTCGTAGCCAATACGCTTGATGGTGTCGCGCGCCACTTGGATGTAGTCCACATGGGCGTTGGTGGTGATTTCACCCGCCAGCACAACCAGGCCGGTGTTGGTCAGCGTCTCGGCTGCCACGCGGGACTTGGGGTCTTGTTTGAAAATTGCATCCAGAATTGCATCAGAAATCTGATCGGCGACCTTATCGGGGTGGCCTTCAGAAACAGACTCGGACGTGAATAGAAAATCGCTCGCCATAAGTGTTAACTCCAAAAAAACATCAAGTCGCGTTGCTTGGGCTTTGGGGCTTACAGCGAACGCTTTAGCAGATTTGTCAATATTGACAAGGCACAATGGCGATCTTTTCAAAGATTGCCGGTGTGTTTGTCGCCCTGCAAGTAGTTCCGTAACTCAGCGACAGCGCAAATTTTATCTCAATCATGACAGTCTTATTTAAACTGCTATCGTTTTTGCCAATGTGGCTTTTGCAGGGTTTGGGTGCTGGATTGGGATGGGTCGCGTTTTGGGGATCACCCATCTACCGCAGCCGGTTCATTGCGAACGCCCGGCAGGCCGGCTTGCTGCACACACAATGGCGACCCGCCGTGGGCGCTGCGGGAAAGTTGGTTGCCGAGTTGCCTCGCCTGTGGTTGGGGCGTCCCGTCGCGGTGCAATGGCAAGGGGAGGAGTGCCTTGAAGCGGCCATTGCATCCGGCAAAGGGGTGGTGTTTTTAACGCCGCATTTGGGTAGTTTCGAGGTCACGGCACGGGCTTATGCGGCGCGTTATGGACAGTCGGGAGTCCCATTGACCGTGCTGTATCGCCCTCCCCGCCAAGCGTGGCTCAGGAGCCTGGTTGAGGCATCTCGTGCCACGGCCGGTATGTTGACCGTCCCGACGACCCTCGCAGGAGTCAAGCAAATGATCAAGGCGCTCAGGCAGGGGCAGTGCGTGGGGCTGTTGCCCGACCAGGTGCCCCCGACGTCGCAGGGGGTTTGGGTGCCTTTCTTCGGACGCGATGCCTACACCATGACCCTGTCGGCGCGCCTGGCACTGCAGACCGGTGCGACCGTGCTGCTGGCCTGGGGCCAACGACTGCCATGGGGGCGTGGCTATGTGGTGCATGTCAGCACTTTGGAGCACGCCCTTGCGCCCGACGTGGAGACTGCAACAGCACAGATCAATGGCGCCATGGAGGCCCTGGTACGTCAATGCCCTGGGCAATACCTGTGGGGTTATGCGCGCTACAAGCAGCCGCGCCAGGCTGAGGCCCGCGTTTTCGACGGCCCCTTGTCATGATGACAGGCGCCTTGTTGGAGTTAATTCGTTGGCTGGGTCTGCTGCCCCTGTCGTGGGTCCGCGCCATTGGGGCTGCGTTTGGCTGGGGCTTGTACCTCGCGGTTCCGTCGCGCCGCAACGTAGTGCAGACAAATTTGCGTTTGTGTTTTCCGCACTGGTCAGAGCAGCAGGTTCGAAGATGTGCGCGCCAGACCTTTATATATTTTGCCCAGGCGTGGCTTGACCGGGGCTGGCTGTGGCATGGCAATCCCGAGCTCCCCCTGAAGCGGGTGCGGTTGACCGGCGCAGTGGATGAGCTCAGTGGTGATGCACCCACACTCATCTTTGTGCCGCATTTTGTTGGCATGGATGCCGGATGGGTCGCACTGACGCAGCAGTTGCCACGCAATTTCAACACCATTTACGCGGCGCAAAATAATAGAACGGTAGACGAATGGATTTTGCGTGGCCGCAAACGGTTCGGTTCCAGTCGGCCGTTCGAGCGCAGAGAAGGGTTTAAGCCCGTGCTGGCTGCGCTCAAGGCCGGCGAGCCATTGTGTTTGCTGACGGATATGAACTATGACCCCAAAGAGTCACTGTTTGTCCCGTTCTATGGCATCAAGGCGGCCACAGTTCCCTCCTTGTCGCGGGTCGCCCGCATGGGGGGGGCTAAGGTCGTCGCCATGGTTGCGCGCATCACGCCATGGGGCTACGCTGTTGAAATTTCGCCCAAATGGGAGAACTTTCCGACCCGTGACCTGGTGGCCGATACCGCCCTGATGAATGTGCGCCTGCAGGAGTACATCGACTGCATGCCTGCCCAGTACTACTGGGTGCACAAGCGATTCAAAGACCGTCCCGACGGCGAGTTGCCGCCTTATTGAGCGTCAGTTGCGGGTACGGGTGCGGGTTCCGCAGGCGGTGTGTTTGTTTGCGGATGCGCCCATTTCCAAAGCAGTTTTGCCACCTCATCGACGCCCTTGTGTTTGGGCGCCGAGAACAACATGACATCACCCCCGCCGGCCTGCAATTTGGCGATGGAAAGCGCCTTGGTCGCCTCTTCACGGTTCAGTTTGTCGGACTTGGTCAAAACAATCAGGAATTTCAGGCCTTCTTGCACGCGCGGGCGAACAATGTCCAACAAGATTTCATCGAGCTCCGTCATGCCGTGGCGCGGGTCGCACATCAGCACGATGCCTTTGAGGTTTTCGCGCGTGACCAGGTAGTTGGCCATGACTTGCTGCCAGCGGATTTTGTCGGCCTTGGGGACGGCGGCATAACCGTAGCCAGGCAAGTCGGTGAGCACGGCGTCCATGATGCCTTGCTTGCCCAACGCAAATAGATTGATGTGCTGGGTTCGGCCTGGCCGCTTGGATGCGAAAGCAAGCTGCTTTTGTTGGGTCAGCGTGTTGATGCAGGTCGATTTTCCGGCGTTGGAGCGGCCGACGAAGGCGATCTCTGGAACGTCCAGCGCAGGCAAGAAGTGCAATTGGGGTGCGGTGGTCAGGAACTTTGCCGTGTGCATCCAGCCCATCGCGATGGTGGCCTCCGATTTTTCCGGGGTGCTTTCGGCTTTTCCGGGTCGCGCTGCAGAAGTTGGTTTTGTGTTGGTAGTCATTAATATTGGTGTGGGGCCCGGAGCACCATTGTAGAATGGCGCTGTTTTGCACACCAGACAGAAACTACATCCCCATGAAGTTGATTGCCCATTTTCTCATCGCTGCCGCTGCAGCAACTACCTTCTCCGCTTTCGCCCAGGAAGCTAAGCCGGAGCCCGCTGCGCACGTTGCTGCGGCACCAGCAAAGGCGGCCAAACCCGACTTAGCCAAAGGCGAAGCGAGCTTTGGCGCGATTTGTGCGGCTTGCCACGGAGCAGACGGAAACTCTGGCACGCCAGCCTATCCAAAGCTGGCGCAGCAGCACCCTGAATACCTGGTCAAACAATTGCAGGAGTTCAAGTCCGACAAGCGCAGCAACGCCATCATGAAGGGGTTCGCCTCCGCGTTGTCGGAAGACGACATGAAAAACATTGCTTACTGGTTGACCTCGAAACAGGCAAAGACCGGGTTTGCCAAAGAAAAAACATTGGTCACTATGGGTGAGCGCATTTACCGCGGTGGTATTGCCGACCGCCAAGTGCCAGCCTGCGCCGGTTGCCACAGCCCGAACGGTGCCGGCATCCCGTCTCAGTTTCCCCGTTTGAGTGGTCAGCACACCGAGTACGCAGCAGCCCAGCTCACCGCATTCCGCGATGGCGTGCGTAACAACAGCGTGCAAATGACGCAAGTTGCGGCCAAACTGAATGATCGGGAAATCAAAGCTGTGTCGGATTACGTGGCCGGTTTGCGATAAAGCACAGCGCCAGGCAACCCTGGCAGGGGCAGGTCCATCACCAGATGGCCTGCCCTTTTTTTTCGTCCTTGCCATACTCGGACGCGTTGTAAGAAACCGCACGACGCGACGACTAATGGTTAACCAAGGACGCTCCACATGCTCATCAAGACCCACCACGACGGCTTTAACCATGCCGTCAGCAGCGAAATCACCGATCGCCCAAGCTACGAAGGGCGACGACGAATGCTGAAAATGATGGCAACCGGCGCGGCGGGCGGGGCGTTGGCCCTGTGGGCCTCGCGTCAGGCCGTCGCCCAGAATGCGGGCACAGTGCCGCGCCCGGGCAAGCTGGCAGCATTGAATCCACGCCAGTCGGCAGTGGATGGTGCTATCACGATGGACAAGCCGACCGCCTACAAGGACGCCAGTAGCTACAACAACTTCTACGAGTTCGGCACGGACAAAGCGGACCCTGCGGTTAACGCCCATACGCTGAAAACCAGTCCGTGGTCGGTGGAGATTGAGGGACTGGTCAAAAAGCCCGGCAAGCTGGGGCTGGAGGAGCTGCTGAAACTCAGCGCCATGGAGGAGCGAATTTACCGATTGCGTTGTGTGGAGGGTTGGTCCATGGTGATTCCCTGGGTTGGCTATTCGCTGGCGGAGTTGATCAAGCGTGTGGAGCCCTTGGGGAGCGCGAAGTACGTGGAGTTCGTGACCTTGGCTGATCCCAAGACCATGCCATTTGTGGGCTCGCGCGTGCTGGACTGGCCGTATGTTGAGGGACTGCGTTTGGACGAAGCCATGCACCCTTTGACGCTGCTTACGTTCGGCATGTATGGCGAGGTGATGCCCAACCAGAATGGCGCGCCCGTGCGGATGGTGGTGCCGTGGAAATACGGTTTCAAGAGCGCAAAAAGCATTGTCAAAATCCGATTTACCGACAAACAACCGGCGACGGCCTGGAACAAGGCGGCCGCGAATGAATATGGCTTCTTTTCCAATGTCAATCCCCTGGTCGATCACCCCCGCTGGAGCCAGGCCTCAGAGCGACGTATTGGGGAGGACGGGCTGTTTGCCAAGAAGCGAAAAACCCTGATGTTCAATGGGTACGAGGCTCAGGTGGGTCAGCTTTACGCCGGCATGGACTTGAAGAAACTGTTCTGACCGCCCATGTCTGCCTGGATCAATCGCTGCTTGTTGGGCCGGTTTGCAAAGCCCGCTGCATTTTTTGTGGCGCTGTTGCCGGCGCTCTGGTTGGTGGTGGCTGCCGCCAGTGACCAGTTGGGTGCCAACCCGACCGAGGCCTTGGTGCGCTCCACGGGGGATTGGACCTTGCGCATGCTGTGCATCGTGCTGGCGATCACCCCGGTGCGGGTGGTCTCGGGCATGACTTCGCTTGCCAAGTTTCGACGTATGGTCGGACTGTTCGTCTATTTTTACGCCGTATTGCACCTGCTCGCCTACAGCGGGTTCGATATGGGCTTCGAGGTCGTAGATATCGCAAAAGACATTGCCAAGCGTCCATTTATCCTCGTGGGTTTCACCGCGTTTTTGCTGCTGACGCCACTGGCCGCAAGCTCCTTCAACCGGGCGATTCGGGCACTGGGTGCCAAACGCTGGCAGGCGCTGCACCGCTTGGTGTACGGCGTTGCCGGGCTGGCGATCCTGCATTTCTTCTGGATGCGGGCGGGCAAAAACAACTTTGCGGAGGTGGCCGTGTATGCCGCAATCCTTGGTGGTTTGCTGGCGTGGCGGGCTCGAAGATATTTGAGCAAAAAAGCCTTGTTTCGCCCGTATTCACTGCGTAGCCAGCTACCAAAATCATAGCAAATTAGCAGCGATTCAGATGGGCGCACGCAGATCATGTGCTGTCACCCGATGATTCGCAGGCCTATAGCAGGTGTTCGCCGCGCATCTGGTCGGCGAGGCTGTCGCGGTCACGGATGAGGTGGGCCAACTTGCCGTCAACCAGCACTTCAGCCGCACGGGGCCGCGAGTTGTAGTTGCTGGACATGCTCATGCAATAGGCGCCCGCTGATAGCACCGCTAGGTAGTCGCCGGCGACGACGGCGAGTCGGCGGTCGTGGCCAATCCAGTCACCGCTTTCGCAGACCGGCCCGACAACGTCGCAAACCGGAGTACTGGGGTCTGCATGCGCCAATTCGTTCTGCACCAAGGGCACAATCTCGTGAAAGGCTTGGTACATGGCGGGGCGTGGCAGGTCGTTCATGGCGGCGTCCACAATGCAAAAATTCTTCTGTTCCCCGGGCTTCATGAACAGCACTTCGGTTACGCACACGCCCGCATTGCCGACCAAGGAGCGCCCCGGCTCAATCATCAGTTTGCGTTGGCCAAAGCCTCGGGCGTCCAACTTGGTCAGCATTTTTGCCCATAAAACATCCGCCTGCGGCGGCGTGTCTCCGTTGTAATTGATCCCCAGGCCGCCACCAAAATCGAGATGGTGAATCGGAATGCCGGCGGATTCAATGGCTTCCACCAAATCCAGCATGCGGTCTACGGCATCCAAATACGGGGTCTCCAGGGTTATCTGCGAGCCGATGTGGCAATCAATGCCCACGACGTGCAAGCCGGGCAACGCTGCGGCGTGCTGGTAAGTGGCCAGTGTGCGTTCATGTGCAATGCCAAATTTGCTGCCTTTGAGCCCGGTGGATATATACGGGTGGGTCTTGGGGTCCACATTGGGGTTGACGCGAATGCTGATGGGCGCGCGCAGCTGCAGGGACACCGCTACCTCGTTGAGCACGTCGATCTCGGCTTCGCTTTCCACGTTAAAGCAGCCAATGCCCGCTAGCAGTGCCTCGCGCATTTCACGGCGTGTTTTGCCAACGCCCGAGAAAATGACCTTGCTGGCATCTCCGCCCGCCGCTAGCACGCGGGCCAGTTCACCTGCAGAAACAATGTCAAAGCCGCAGCCCGCTTGGGCGAAAACTTGCAACACCCCCAGCGAAGAGTTGGCTTTCATGGCATAACAAATTTGCGCATTGCGACCCGCAAAGCCCCGCTGGTACGCCGCTAGTGCCTCCAGCATCGACGCTTTGGAGTAGACGAATAACGGAGTGCCGTGCGTGGACGCCAAGTCAGCCACGGAGCAGCCCTCCAAGCAAAGTTGACCCGCGTTGTAATGGATGTGGGGTTGGCCGGGGAGGGGACGTGGTGTCATGGGCGGTTGGGCTCTGAAGTGGGATTGACGGCTGCTGGCACTGGTTTGGCCGGGGTGGTTCGGGCTGGCAAATAAAGGGCCCCGGTCTGACCGCAAGCTGTCAGATTCAGCACACTGGTGCCAAGGACAAGCGCACTGACTAAAATTTGTTTTGTAATCAACATGGTGAAATTGTAATGAACGACCCAGAATTTATGGACCGTGCGGAAACGCTGCTTAAAACCGTCGAGGCCGCCTGCGATCGGATCAACGATGAGACGGATGCTGATATCGACAACCAGCGTGTCGGAAGCATGGTGACGATGACGTTTTCCAATGCAAGTCAAATTATCATCAACCTGCAAAAGCCGTTGTGTGAAGTCTGGATGGCGGCCAAATCCGGTGGCTCCCATTACCGCTGGGTGGACGGTTCTTGGCAGGACACCAAAGGCCAGGGTGAGTTTTTCAAGGAGCTCGCCCGCAACGCCAGTGTTCAATCCGGCGGTGAGGTGCAGTTCCGGTTTTGATTAATTTTTAAACAGATCCAATATTTTTTTCTTTTCATCGGCCTCCGGGAGGGGCTGCGGTTCGCCGTCAGGCTTCTTGTCCAGGCCCAGTCCTGACACTCCGGCACCTTTGGCGAATTCATCGAAGTACCACTCACCACCCACATGCAGCACGCCTTCCGGCGCTGCTGGCTCTGTGACAGCGACGTTTTTCAATGCACTTTCCATAAAGCTGATCCAAACCGGCAGGCTCAGGCCCCCGCCTGTTTCACGGTCGCCGAGCTTGCGTGGCGTGTCGTAGCCAATCCAGGTGACCGCTGCCAGTGTGGGTTGGTAGCCGGCGAACCAAGCATCCATGGAGTCATTGGTGGTGCCCGTCTTGCCGTAGACGTCCGGGCGCTTCAAAGTGGCTTGGGCGCGCGCGGCCGTCCCGGAGCGGGTTACTTCCTGCAGCAGACTCGTCATCAGGAACGCGTTGCGGGCGTCAATGGCGCGTTCGGTGCTCTCCAAGGCAGGTGCCTGTGTTTCCACCAATACTTTGCCGCGTTGCTCACTCACTTTGGTGACCAGCCAGGGATTAACCCGGTAGCCACCATTGGCAAAAACCGAGTAACCCGTGACCATTTGCATCGGTGTCACGGAACCCGCGCCCAAGGCCATGGTGAGGTAGGGCGGGTGCTTTTCGGGATCGAACCCAAACCTGGAAATCCACTGCTGGGCATACTGGGTGCCTATGGATTGGAGAATCTGGATCGAGATCATGTTCTTGGATTTGGCCAAGCCGCGGCGAAGCGTCATCGGGCCTTCAAACGTGCCATCGTAGTTTTTGGGCTCCCATGGTAGACCTCCTGTGACTCCTGCATCAAAGAACAACGGCCCGTCGTTGATGACGGTCGAAGGCGTAAACCCCTTCTCCAGTGCCGCTGAATAGATGAACGGTTTGAAGCTGGAGCCAGGTTGACGCCACGCTTGCGTTACATGGTTGAATTTGTTTTTGGCAAAGTCGAAACCGCCAACCAGGGCTTTGATGGAGCCGTCCCGTGGATCAATTGCGACAAAAGCGCCTTCCACCTCCGGCAATTGGGTAATCTCCCAAGTGCCCTTGGTCGTCTTGGCAACCCGAATCACCGCGCCCCGCCGAATTTTGATGTTGGGCGGTGCCTTGTCGGTCAGCCCCGACTGCGCGGGCTTGAGTCCGTCACCGGTAATTTCAAGTACTTCGCCATTTTGGCGCACCGCCTTGATTTTCTTGGAGTCTGCCTCCAGCACCACAGCAGACATGACGTCGCCGTTGTCCGGGCGCTCGTCCAGAACTTCGTCAATGGCATCTTCAATTTCTTGTGCATTGGACGAAAGTGCGATGAACTTTTCTGGCCCCCGGTAGATCTGGCGGCGTTCAAAATCCATGATGCCGCGTCGCAAGGCCCTATAGGCCACCTCCTGGTCGGCTGCCTTTAGCGTTGTTTTTACGTCCAAGCCTCGGGTGTAGGTCTCATCACCATACTGCGCATACATGAGTTGGCGAACCATTTCTGTCACGTATTCCGCGTGTACCTGATTGGCGTTGCCCCCGGTCTTGACTTTGAGCTCTTGTTTCTTGGCTGTATCGGCCTCTTGGGCGGTGATGAAGCCGTTTTCCAGCATCCGGTCAATGATGTGCAGTTGGCGGATGCGGGCCCTTTTTGGGTTGACTATCGGGTTGTAGGCAGAGGGAGCCTTGGGTAGACCCGCCAGCATTGCGGCCTCGGCGATTGTGATGTCCTGGAGCGGTTTGCCGAAATAGGCCTCCGATGCGGCTGCAAAGCCATAGGCACGGTTTCCCAGAAAGATCTGGTTCATGTAGATTTCCAAGATCTGGTCTTTGGACAGCAGATGTTCGAGCTTGAAGGTGAGCAAGATTTCGTAGATCTTGCGCGTGAAGGTTTTTTCCGAGCTTAGGTAGACGTTGCGGGCCACCTGCATGGTGATCGTCGATGCTCCTTGGCTCTTGACGCGGCCAACGTTGGCAAGCCCGGCGCGAACAACCCCGACATAGTCGACGCCCCCATGTTGGTAAAAACGGGCATCCTCAATGGCCAGCACAGCGTCCGTCATCACTTTGGGGATCTCGCCGATCGGTGTCAGTTTGCGCCGTTCTTCCCCGAATTCACCCAGTAGATCGCCTTCGACAGAAAAGACACGCAAGGGCAACTTGGGGCGATAGTCGGAAAGATCCGAGATGTCGGGCAGCTTCGGGAAGGCCACCGACAGGGCCAGCGCGATGATCATTAACAACGATAGCAATGCTGCCAGCGCTGTCCCCGCAGTCCACAGGATCGTACGCACCAGCCAGTTACTGCCAGCCTTGGTAGTGTGGGCGGCTTTTGTCGAGTTTTCAGATGGAGAAGGGCTTGATGACATAAATATGTTCGTAGAGCAGCGTTGCATTATAAAAATATGCGCCGCCATTGCCCTTGTGAATGGGCGAAGGCATTGTTGCCGGTCAATGGGGAATTGACAGATTCTTCACCTTGGATTTTTTTCAGGGACTCTGAAGCGTCTGCTTTTGACAACGTCTGAAACAGCTTGAAACAGAAAAAACCTTTGCGGGACAAGGAGCTTACTGATAGCATTCAAGTGATTTCTTAAGTCTGGCCGATGCTTTATCGGTCTGTTTCAGGGGATAGTTTTGATCTCATTGGGGTCGTTTTTTAGTCGCCAGCCCGCACCTATGGTCGGTTTGGACATCAGTTCGTCCAGCGTCAAGCTGGTTGAGTTGGGCCATGACAAGGCCGGGAATCTCGTGCTTGAGCATTGTGCTATCGAGCCGCTTGAACGCGGCTGGATCACAGATGGCAATATTGAAAAATTCGATGAAGTTGCCGATGCGCTTCGTCGACTTATCAAAAAGAGTGGTTCCAAAACCAAGAACGTCGCGATGGCTTTGCCTCCGTCAGCAGTGATTACCAAGAAGATTATTTTGCCCGGCGGCATGTCTGACCAAGAGCTTGAGCAGCAAGTCGAGACCGAAGCCAATCAGTACATTCCCTTTCCTCTGGACGAGGTGAGTCTGGATTTTTGTGTCATCGGGCCCAGTGCGGTCTCGGCGGGTGATGTTGAGGTGCTGATTGCAGCATCGCGCCGCGAAAAGGTGCAAGATATTCAAGGATTGGCCGAAGCGGCAGGATTGACGCCCGTGATTGTTGACGTGGAATCTTATGCCTCGCGACTTGCGGCGGGCCGACTAATTGCCAACCTTCCGAACAAAGGCGCTGGTCTGATCGTGGCACTTTTTGAAGTTGGGGCGCTGACGACCAGTATGCAAGTGCTTCGTGATGAGGAGGTCTTGTATGACCGGGATCAAGCATTTGGTGGTGCGCAATTGACCCAGCTCATAGTGCGTCAGTACGGGTTTTCCCAAGAGGAAGCCGAAAGCAAGAAGCGCAGCGGTGAACTGCCGGAAGACTATGAGTCAACCGTTCTGAAGCCGTTCATCGAAACGATGGTTCAGGAGTTGGGTCGCGCGTTGCAGTTCTTCTTCACTAGCACCCCGCACAACAAAGTCGACTACATCATGCTGGCTGGTGGATCCGCGGCTTTGCCCGGGTTGACGGTCGCAGTCACCCAGCACACAACGTTTCCTTGTAGCCTGCTCAACCCCTTTGATGGCATGGAAATTGGCGATGGCGTGCGACTAAAGCGGATGACCCGTGAGGCGCCGTCTTACCTTACGTCGTGTGGCCTGGCCTTGCGGAGGTTTTCGCAGTGATTTTGATTAATCTACTCCCGCACCGGGAAGTTGCACGCAAACGCCGTCGCGATATTTTTAATGTCTCTTTGGGCGCGTCGGCACTTTTGGGCGGACTTATCGCGGGAGCCATATTTTTGTGGTTTCAAGCTGCTATCTCGGTCCAGCAGGGAACCAACACAGTTCTTGAAACCGAAGTCAAAAAGCTGGACGGGCAAATCAAGGATATTGCCGGGTTGGAGGCCGAAATCGCTGTGCTGCGGGCGCGGCAGCAAGCGGTTGAGGATTTGCAGTCGGATCGAAATTTGCCAGTGCACTTGTTAACGGAGCTGGTCAATCAATTGCCTGACGGCGTCTACATTAATAAGATGGTCCAGGTGGATCAATCGGTGACGATCAATGGTGTTGCGCAATCCAATGAGCGCGTATCGGAATTGCTACGAAACTTGGCTAATAACACGCCGTGGTTTGCAAAACCGGATTTGGTGGAAATTGTGGCGGGAAGTGTTACGTTGTCGACGCGAGAGCAGAAACGCGTTTCTAATTTTGTAATCCGAGTCAAATTGGTTCGCGCCAGCGAGGCAGAAAAAAGCCCTGCGTTACCTGGTGGCGGTGCCATTGCTGCGAATCCTCCAGCCCCCGTGGCAACGGCGAACGAGAAAAAGTAGCAGGAACCCGTATGGCACTAAATATCCCGAGCTCCATTGACTTCGCAGCGATTCAAGAGCAGCTTGTCAGCCAGTTCAAAGACCTCGACCCCAAAGACCCGTCGGTTTGGCCCCTGTTGCCGCGTCTGGCGCTCTTCGCAGCGGCCTGCGTTGCGATCGTGGTCGTGCTGTGGTTCGTGTGGTTAGCTGGGTCGCAGGAAATTTTGCAGCAGGAGCAAGACAAGGAAGTCAAGCTCCGCGAAGATTACAAGACCAAGCTGACCAAGGCCGTCAACCTGGATGTTTTGAAGAAACAACGCGAACAAGTCCAGCAGTATGTAACGCAGCTTGAGAAGCAACTGCCAAGCAAAGCTGAAATGGACGCCTTGCTTTCTGACATCAACCAAGCCGGTTTGGGGCGAAGTTTGCAGTTTGATCTGTTCCGGCCTGGTCAAATTGCGGTCAAAGAATACTACGCTGAGCTGCCCATCACTATTAAAGTTAGTGGGCGCTACCACGACATCGGTGCTTTTGCGTCTGATATTGCCAATCTGTCCCGAATTGTGACGCTCAATAATTTGTCGATCAGTCCCAAGGCGGATGGCACGTTGACGCTGGATTCCACGGCAAAAACGTTTCGCTATCTTGATGCAAATGAGGTTACTTCTCAACGCAAGGCTTCCAGCCCAAAGGGGGCTAAATAATGCGGTCTTTGCTCTTGTTGCTTGCGTTCGTGTTCGCAGCGAATTTGACGGGTTGCGGATCTTCCAAGGAGGACGATGTCCGCCAATGGATGGTCGAGGAGAGAAATCAGACTCGACCCAAGGTGAGCCCGATTCCTGCGCCGAAGCAGTTCAAGCCTGAGGCGTATACCAATGCAGCCACCATTGAGCCGTTCAGCAATCAGAAGCTGACACAAGCACTCAAGCGCGATTCGTCACAAGTCGCTGCGAACGGGGCATTGGTTGCGCCGGAGTTGGCCAGACGCAAGGAACCGTTGGAATCGTTCCCGCTAGACGCAATGACCATGGTGGGTAGCATTGTCAAGGCCGGGCAACCCGTGGCCTTGGTGAAGGTCGACAATTTGCTGTATCAGGTTAAGTTGGGTAACTACTTGGGTGAGCATTACGGACGGGTTACCAAAATAAGCGAGACCGAGGTGTCGTTGCGCGAAATCGTGCAGGACGCCGTTGGTGAATGGATTGAACGCGTTGCGACTTTGCAACTGCTAGAGAGGTCAAAATGATTAAGCGAAATAGCTGGGTGGGGTTGTCCATGTTTCAATGGATTTTTGTGTCGCTCACGTTGATTTTTGGGGCCTCAGTTCAAGCTCAAACAGCGATTGAAGCGGTTACTGGCTCCATTCAAGGTGGCACGGAAGTTGTTCGAATCGACCTGTCGCAGGCACTAACAGCGCTTCCCACTGGTTTTGCGATCCAGTCCCCAGCAAGAATTGCGCTGGATTTTCCTGGTGTGACCAACACGATGGGCCGCTCTACCGTTGAAATCAATCAGGGAAACCTGAAATCGGTCAGTGTGGTGCAGGCGGGGGAGCGGACTCGGGTGGTTCTCAATTTGAAACAGCCGTCGGCCTATAAAGCGGAAATCCAGGGGAAATCTTTGGTTGTTGTGCTGGATGCGACACCTCGCAGTGCTTCAAGTGCCGCGAGCACACCAGCTTTTGCCGAAAATCATAGTCGTGATTCAGCGCCCATAAAAGATATGGATTTCCGCAGGACTGCTGATGGCGCAGGCCGTGTTGTTGTCTCCTTACCCAACAACCAGGTGGGTGTCGACATTCGTCAACAGGGGCAAACACTGGTAGTGGAGTTTATGAAATCGACATTGCCGGAAGGATTGCGCCGGCGTCTTGACGTGGGTGATTTTGGAACACCGGTAAAGTCGGTAACCACTTTCCAGGCCGGTGACCGCGTCCGCATGGTCATCGAGCCCAAAGGGCAATGGGAACACAGTGCCTATCAAAGTGATGAGCAATTTGTAGTCGAAGTGAAAGAGATTAAGGTTGACCCCAAGAAGCTGACTCAAGGCATAGGCTATAACGGGCAAAAATTGTCGCTGAATTTTCAAAATATTGAAGTGCGCTCGTTGCTGCAGGTCATCGCGGACTTCACCAACTTCAATATTGTGACGTCCGACTCGGTTTCCGGTTCCGTGACCCTGCGCTTGCAGGATGTGCCGTGGGACCAAGCGCTGGACATTATTTTGCAGGCCAAAGGCTTGGGTATGCGTAAGAGCGGCAATGTGCTGTGGGTTGCGCCGAAGGATGAAATTTCGTCCAAGGAAAAGCTTGATCTGGAGTCTGTCGCTGCGGTGCAGAGTCTTGAGCCTGTTCGCACCCAGTCGTTCCAAATCAACTACGCTAAGGCTGGTGAAATTGCAACGCAACTCGCGGCAGGCGGTGGTGCCGGCGCTGCCGCGAGCGCCCGAATGATGAGTGCTCGGGGGAGCGTGATTGCTGAACCACGCACCAATCAATTGTTCGTTACAGATATCCCCAGCAAGTTGGAAGAAATTCAGCAATTCATCGCTAAATTGGATGTTGCGGTACGGCAAGTGTTAATTGAGGCACGTATTGTGGAAGCGTCGGATAGCTTTGGTAAGTCACTGGGGGTTAAGTTGGGTGGCGGCGGTCCTATTTCAGTGGATGCGCGACAGGGAGGGCCTCTTGGTGGATCTTTTGGATCAAGTTACGTTGCTGGATCTGCCAATACAACCTCCGGGAATTTTGTGAATCTGCCGTCAACTGGTGCGCTTGGTTCTAGTTCACCGGGAACATTTGCGGTTTCCCTGTTCGGCGCGGGTGCCAGTACGTTCCTGAATCTAGAAATTTCAGCCTTGGAGGCCGATGGCAAAGGCAAGGTTGTGTCAAGTCCTCGTGTGGTGACGGCAGACCAAAAGGCTGCGACCATCGAGCAAGGGACGGAGTTGCCTTACCAAGTAGCCTCGTCTAGCGGTGCAACGTCAATCGCGTTTCGCAAAGCGAATCTGAAACTTGACGTGACCCCACAAATTACGCCAGATGGGAATATCATTCTGGACTTGGATGTCACGAAAGACACGGTCGGGCAAGCCACGCCGGCCGGTTTTGCGATTGATACAAAACACATAAAAACTCAGGTTTTGGTGGAAAACGGCGGTACGGTTGTAATTGGCGGCATATTTACAGAGGATCAAACGGAATCTGAAACAAAGGTACCGTTCTTCGGTGACTTGCCCGGCATTGGGATCTTGTTCAAAAACAAATCAAAATCAACGACCAAGCGTGAAATGCTGGTGTTCATTACGCCCAAGACGCTTGCTGATAAGGCCATGGGACGCTGATCCGACTTTGAGTTAATTTGGCTAGAACGCTTGCGCGTGTTTCACAGTTGATAGTTAGTCTCGTCGGTCTTCCCGGATCAGGAAAAACAACTGTCGGGCGCCACCTGGCCCGGCGCTTGCAAATTCCCTTTGCGGACTCCGACCACGTTATTGAGCAACGCCTGGGTTGTTCTATTCGGGAGTTTTTCGAGCGTGAGGGGGAAGACCGTTTTCGGGACATTGAAGAAGAAACTATCGACGCCTTGACCTCCGAGTCTGCGGGGGTTTTGTCTACTGGCGGTGGAGCTGTTTTGCGCAGTGCCAACCGCCGGCATCTTCGGGATCGCGGGCGCGTGGTGTACCTTAAATCCAATCCCGATGAGTTGTTTCGCAGGTTGCGGCATGACGTTAATCGGCCCCTTTTGCAGGTGGCCGACCCTTTGGGTCGATTGCGACAACTTCACGCTGATCGTGACCCACTTTACCGCGAGACGGCCCATTTCGTTATGGAAACGGGCCGTCCATCGGTGTCTTCCTTAGTGAACATGATCGTGATGCAACTCGAGTTGGCAGGCGCTGCTCCGAAGAAATAGGCGCTCGAACTCATGCTGCCTGTGCGATGCCAACGCAAGTGGTCCGCTTCAGGCATTTGTATGCGTCAGTAGCCTCTAAACTCCAGGGTATGACTACCTCGATTTTTTCCACAGTCCCGATCACGCTCGCGGACCGCAGTTACCCAATTCACATTGGAGTCGGTCTCCTGGGCACCGGTGCCACGTTCGATTCACTGCCCGCGGCCGCTACGGCGGTGATTGTCAGCAACACCACGGTTGCGCCCTTGTACGCGCAGCAACTCCAAAGCTCCCTGTCTGCCAAATATCGAAAAGTACACCTTGTGGTGTTGCCTGACGGGGAAGCGTTCAAGACCTGGGAAACACTGAACCTGATTTTTGATGCCCTGCTGGCGCATGCCAGTGACCGGAAAACCGTGCTGTTTGCCCTGGGCGGCGGTGTGGTGGGCGATATGACCGGTTTTGCGGCCGCAAGCTATATGCGTGGTGTCCCATTTGTGCAGGTGCCAACGACGCTCTTGGCGCAGGTGGACTCGTCGGTGGGTGGCAAAACGGGCATTAACCACCCCCTGGGCAAGAACATGATTGGAGCCTTCTACCAGCCCTTGTTGGTGGTGTGCGACCTCGATGCGCTGCAGACCTTGCCGGACCGGGAGCTCAGCGCGGGGCTTGCGGAGGTGATCAAGTACGGTCCCATCGCGGACTTACAGTTTTTGGACTGGATCGAGGCGAATATGGACGCATTGTTGGCGCGTGACGTGAAAGCGTTAGCCCACGCGATTCAGCGCAGTTGCGAGATCAAGGCCTGGGTTGTCGGGCAAGATGAACGTGAATCCGGTTTGCGCGCCATTCTCAATTTTGGTCACACCTTTGGCCATGCGATCGAAGCTGGACTGGGCTACGGCAAGTGGTTGCACGGTGAGGCCGTGGGGTGCGGCATGGTGATGGCGGCAGAGTTGTCCCGTCGCTTGGGGCTGGTGGATGCCGCTTTCGTGGCGCGACTGACCGCGCTCATTCGCAAAGCGGGGCTGCCCGTCGTTGGGCCGCAATTGGATGCTCAGGATAATGCGGGCCGATATCTGGAGTTGATGCGGGTGGACAAGAAGGCTGAGAACGGTGAGATTCGGTTCGTCGTGATTGATGGCCCGTCGCGCGCCGCCATGCGCAGCGCCCCAGATGCCTTGGTGCGTGAAGTGATCGACGCCTGCTGTGTGTAACTGCTATGAATACAGTAGCTGCTTGCGCAATATCTACGGGGCTTTGAGCCGTATTTGACTTGAATTTTGATCTCACACCCTACGCATGCAACCCGGCGCAAACGCGGGGGCGGCGCTTTGCGGAAGTCCCTGCACCTACGCGAACGGACTTCCAGCGCGATCGCGATCGCATCGTGCATTCCACCGCATTTCGACGCCTGGTTTACAAGACGCAAGTGTTCCTCAACCACGAAGGCGATCTGTTTCGCACGCGGCTGACCCATTCATTGGAAGTGGCGCAGCTCGGGCGCTCTATCGCCCGCACACTTCGGCTCAACGAAGACCTGGTGGAGACCATCGCCCTGGCGCACGATTTGGGCCACACCCCCTTTGGGCATGCCGGGCAAGATGCCTTGCATGAGTGCATGGCCGAGTTCGGCGGGTTTGAACACAATTTGCAAAGCCTGCGGGTGGTTGACCACCTGGAGGAGCGCTATCCGGCATTTGATGGGCTGAACCTGTGTTTCGAGACGCGAGAAGGTATTCTCAAGCACTGTTCGCATAAAAATGCCGCGTCGTTGGAGGCTGGTGAGCAGCAGTACGCCGATGGCCGCGGTGGCGTTGGGCAGCGATTCTTAAATAGAACGGAGCCCAGCCTGGAGGCGCAATTGTGCAACTTGGCAGATGAAATCGCCTACAACGCCCACGACATTGACGACGGTGTGCGCTCCGGCCTGATCACCTTGGAGCAGTTGCGCGATGTGCCACTGTTTGAAGACTTCCGCCAGCAGGCCTTGGCGTCACACGTCCGGTTGGCGCAGCCCGCACAGTCCCGGCGTTTGCTGTACGAGTCGATTCGGCTCATGCTCAGTGCCCAGGTCTATGACGTGATTGCCGCAACCCAATTTGCCATTGATACCGCCCGGCCTTCCTGTGTAGACGAGGTGCGAGCGTCGCCAGTCCTCGTCACCTTTGGTGAAGGTATGCGACAAAACTCACTGGAGCTGAAGGCATTTTTGATGCGCAAGCTTTACCGCCACCCCCAAGTCGTGCAAACCATGGCATTGGCCAAGCAGGTGGTGCGCGAATTGTTTGCGGCGTACAGCGCAGCACCCCAAGAGATGCAGTCGGGTTTCGCCGCTCGCTCAGCCGCCGTGACCGCTGCACATCAGGACGAGGCGGCAGCCATGCGTGTCGTGGCGGACTACATCGCGGGCATGACCGACCGATTCGCCACGCGTGAGCACGAGCGCCTCACCGGTCAGCGCTTGTTGCCCTGAATCCTGCACACGATCTGGATCGCGCCGGGTGCTGGGGGAGGATAATTCGCGCTGGGCCGCGCATTATTAAGATGGCGCAATAGTCATGGCAGACGCAATAGACGGGGATGGATTATGAGTTTTTTGAATCAACTGAAGTCGCAAGCCAGTGCATTGCAAACAGAGCAAAGCGGCCAGCAAATCAACTATGCAGTGAATGCAAAGGTCACTGAGGCCGCGCAAAGCACCGCACTGAACTATTGCACCGAACTGGTCAAGCAGCTCAATGTGATTGGCCCGGACGGGCCTAAGCTTGGCTTGGATAGCAAGGCGCCGTGGCCGGTCATGAAGCTGGTCGATTTTCGGCTTGACGCGCGCAAGAAGATTTTGCGTGATCAGGAGGTGTTTGACTACATTGCCTTGGCTTGGCGCATCGTGCCACGCGATGGTGCCCCGGTTGCTGGCACGGTAAGCGCCAATTTCCCGCCTGATTTGCAGCGGATCGAAGCGCGCTTGGCCGCAGGCGCCGTTCAGCACGAGCGCATCAATGTGCGCCACCCGGAGAAAAACACTTTGCAAGCAATTCGGTTTGACTACGTCACCGAGGCCCGCGGCGGTGTCACGATTACGGCAGACCATGACGCCGCAAAGCTGTTGTTCCGATTGATCAATCCCCAGGGGCTTGAGATTATTAACACCAGTTATCCAGCCGGACAAGTTCAGGTTGCGGTGTTGGATGAGATGGCTAAATTGATTGTCGGGCAACCTAGCAGTTTCATTTGAACGAGAAAACACCAATGCCAATGACCCCGCAAATCGTTATCGATGACACGCGTGTCTGGCTGGAGCGCGCGGTGATTGGGTTGAATCTGTGCCCTTTTGCCAAGAGTGTGCACGTCAAAGGGCAGATCCACTATGTGGTGAGTGCGGCCACTGCGGCAGAACATCTGCTGCAAGAACTCATCGCGGAACTTACCGCGCTAGCAGAATCTGACCCGACTGAACGCGATACCACGCTATTAATCGCCCCCGAGTGCCTGGCTGATTTTCTGGATTTCAACGATTTCCTGGCGCTGGCGGACCAGGCACTGGTGGATTTGGACCTGGACGGGGTGTTGCAAATCGCCAATCTGCACCCGGACTACCAGTTTGCCGGTACCCGGGCGGACGACATCACCAACTACACCAACCGCGCACCCTATCCGACCCTGCACCTGTTGCGCGAAGACAGTATTGATCGCGCAGTGGATGCGTTCCCTGAGGCGGAGACCATTTTCGAAAAAAACATGGAAACCATGGTTCGCCTTGGGGCCGAAGGATGGGATGCGTTGAAGGTTGGGCGCTCGCTGGAATGCCCGCACCACGCAACGGCCGCAGCCACTCCCGACACCGAATATTCGGTCAGTAAGCCAGCATGAAGACTCAAAAAACAGACCGACCGGCTGTCCGCGGAGCCCAAAAGCAAGCAACTGGCGCGGCGCAAGCTGCCGCCAGCATCGCCCCGGAAATTCGCCCCGGCCAGTCGATCGAGCTGCTGAAAGAGCTGCATATCCTCACCGTAGAGGGTAAGCTGAACCAGGATTCGCGGCGCAAGCTCAAGCAGGTCTACCACCTGTACCAGTTCATTGAAAAACTGTTGCTGGAACTGCCCGCCTCTGAGGGCGGCATCACCTTGGCCGACCATGGTGCCGGGAAATCCTATTTGGGCTTCATCCTCTACGACCTGTTCTTCAAAGCGCAGACCGCCGGTCACCTTGGCGGTCACATTTATGGCATCGAAACGCGCCCGGAACTGGTGCAAAAATCTCGGGAACTGGCAGCAAAGCTTGGCTTTGCCCGCATGTCGTTCCTAAACCTGTCGGTAGCAGAATCGGCGCAATCCAGTGAATTGCCTGCGCACATCGATGTGGTGACGGCCTTGCACGCCTGCGATACCGCGACCGACGATGCCATGGCCTTCGGGCTGCAAAAGAATGCGCAATTCATGGTGCTGGTGCCCTGTTGCCAGGCTGAGGTGGCACGCTGCCTGAGCCAACACAAGGCGCTGTCCTTGTCGCGTACGCCGCTGGCTGAGTTGTGGCGCCACCCCTTGCACACCCGGGAAATGGGAAGCCAAATCACCAACGTGTTGCGCTGCCTGTACCTTGAGGCCCGCGGCTACCAAGTGACCGTGACCGAGTTGGTGGGCTGGGAGCACAGTATGAAAAATGAGCTGATCATTGCCCGGCGCACGGGGCGCCCCAACCGGGCTGCAGGGCTGCGCCTGCGCGCCCTGTTGCAGGAGTTTGGGCTCAACAGCTTGCTTGACACCCGCTTTACACTGCCCGCAGACAATGCACTGGACAACGAAACGGTGGCCTGATGCGTTAAGCGCCTTGGTACCGTCTTTTTATTTTTTCCTGTGGAGTCCCTGATGAAACGCTTTTTTCAGTTGAGTTTGACCTTGATGGTGGTGGGTGCCTTGGCTGCTTGCGCCAGTAGCAGCCCTGATGTGATCCAGCGTGGCGATGCCCAGCGCATGGCGCAGGTGCAAGATGGCGTGGTGCTGAGCGTGCGCAATGTAGTGGTTGACGGAAGCCAATCGGGTATTGGGGCTGGCGTGGGGGGCGTGGTGGGTGCCGTTGGCGGCTACGGTGCAAGTGGCGTGCAGCGTGAGGCCCAGGTGCTGGGCGTGCTGGCAGGGGTGGCTGGTGCCGCCGCGGGCAACGTGATCGAGCGCTTCGCGACCAAAGAGGATGCGGTGGAAATTCTGGTCCAGCTCAAGGGCGGCGATCGTCGCGCCATCGTGCAGGCCAAGGGCGCGGAAGTGCTGGTGCCGGGCGAAGCCGTCATTATTGTGACCACGGGTGGAAAAGTCCGGGTCACCAAAGCCCCCAAATAGATTGGCGCGCCTTCCCCGTCTCACACTGCCGGGATACCCCCACCATGTGCTTCAGCGTGGCAATAACCGGCAGCCTATTTTTTCCTCCGGCGCTGATTACCAGACGCTGCTGGATCTTTTGGACGAAAACGCGGATAAGTTCGATGTCGCCATCCACGCCTATGTACTGATGGGCAATCACTTTCACCTACTGGTCACGCCGCAAACGGTGGAAGGGCTGCCGCAGATGATGCAGGCGGTGGGGCGGCGTTATGTGCGCTATTTCAACGATTCCCAAAACCGCACTGGCACCCTGTGGGAGGGGCGCTACAGATCCACGGTCATCCAGGCGGACCGCTATTTGCTGGCCTGCATGGCCTACATCGACCTCAATCCGGTGCGGGCCGGGTTGGTGGCGCAAGCGCGGGACTATTCTTGGTCCAGCCATGGGCACTACGTGGGACAGCGTATTGACAAAGTCATCACGCCACATCCCTTGGTCTGGGCGCTGGGCAATACGCCCTTTGCCCGGGAGGCGGCGTACGCGGAACTGGTGCAGTCAGGCATCAACCTGGTGCAGCAAACCGCCTTGACCGACTCCGCGCTCAGCGGTTGGGCCTTGGGGGAGCCTGATTTCGTGGCAGATTTACAAAAAAAGACCGAGCGCCGTGTAGCTAAAAGCAGGGCAGGTCGGCCCACATCGATTCAAAAAAATACAGTCAATTAGGGCTTTAACCCTCGTAGATAGTGCGTGACCAGCTATCAATTTTGATTTGTCCCTAATTTTAAACGTCATAAAACGTTTTGTAAAAAATTGGATTCCGACCCCTATTATTCCCCTTGGCACTTTTGTTGCGTTGCAGTATTCTTCACTTCCCAGATTTTTTTAGGAGCGCGCCATGACTACGGCTGCTGAGATCAAGCATCTCCAGGAACACGGTTTGTATTCTTCTACCCAAGAGCACGATGCTTGCGGCGTAGGTTTTGTGGCGCACATCAAGGGCATCAAGTCCCATGCCATCGTCAAAAACGCGCTCAAGATTCTTGAAAACCTGGACCATCGGGGTGCCGTGGGTGCCGACAAGTTGATGGGCGACGGCGCCGGCATTTTGATCCAGTTGCCCGACGCGCTGTACCGCGAAGAAATGGCCGTGCAAGGTGTCACCTTGCCGCCACCCGGTGAGTACGGTGTGGGAATGGTCTTTTTGCCCAAAGAGAATGCCTCGCGCCTCGCGTGCGAGCAGGAGATGGAGCGCGCCATCAAGGCCGAGGGCCAAGTCCTGTTGGGTTGGCGTGATGTACCGGTGAACCGCGACATGCCCATGTCGCCCACCGTACGCGAAAAAGAGCCGGTGTTGAAGCAGATTTTTATTGGCCGTGGCAACGATGTGATCGTGCAAGACGCGCTGGAGCGCAAGCTGTACGTGATTCGCAAAACAGCCAGCGCCAACATCCAGGCACTCAAGCTGACGCACTCCAAAGAGTATTACGTTCCCAGCATGTCCAGTCGTACCGTGGTGTACAAGGGCTTGTTGTTGGCTGACCAGGTTGGTGTGTACTTCAAAGACCTGGAAGACGTGCGCTGCGTGTCGGCTCTGGGCTTGGTGCACCAGCGCTTTTCTACCAACACCTTCCCCGAGTGGCCCTTGGCGCACCCTTACCGCTATGTGGCGCACAACGGCGAGATCAACACTGTCAAGGGCAACTACAACTGGATGAAGGCGCGTGAAGGCGTGATGTCCTCGCCCGTGCTGGGCGCTGACCTGCAAAAGTTGTACCCCATCAGCTTTGCCGGTCAGTCGGATACTGCTACGTTCGATAACTGCCTTGAATTGCTGACGATGGCGGGTTACCCCATTAGCCAAGCGGTGATGATGATGATCCCCGAGCCATGGGAGCAACACACCACCATGGACCAGCGCCGCAAGGCCTTCTATGAATACCACGCCGCCATGATGGAGCCGTGGGACGGTCCGGCCAGCATCGTGTTCACCGATGGCCGCCAGATTGGCGCCACGCTGGACCGCAATGGCCTGCGCCCCTCGCGTTACTGCATCACCGACGACGATCTGGTGGTGATGGCCTCCGAGTCCGGCGTGCTGCCATTCCCGGAAAATAAAATCGTGCGCAAATGGCGCCTGCAGCCCGGCAAGATGTTCCTGATCGACTTGGAACAGGGCCGCATGATCGACGACGAAGAGATCAAGGCCACATTGGCCAACAGCAAGCCCTACAAGCAGTGGATTGAGAACTTGCGTATCCGCCTGGACGATGTGGCTTTTGTTGAGCGCCGCACCGATTTCAAGTTTGCCGCCACCGTAGCGGGCGTCGAACCCAAGCGCGTGGATGACCAGGTCAGCCTGCTGGACCGTCAGCAAGCGTTCGGCTTCACTCAGGAAGATCTGAAGTTTCTGATCGCCCCCATGGCGGTTGGCGGTGAAGAGGCCTTGGGTTCCATGGGCAATGACAGCCCGCTGGCCGTGCTGTCCGACAAGAACAAGCCGCTGTACAACTACTTCAAGCAGTTGTTTGCCCAGGTGACCAACCCGCCGATTGACCCGATTCGCGAAGCGATCGTGATGAGTCTGGTGTCCTTCGTTGGCCCCAAACCGAACCTGCTGGACATCAACCAGGTTAACCCGCCAATGCGCCTGGAAGTGAGCCAGCCGGTGCTGAATTTTGCTGACATGGCCAAGTTGCGCGACATCGATCAGCACACGCAAGGCAAGTTCCGCAGCTACACGCTGGACATCACTTATCCGCTGACCTGGGGGCACGAGGGTGTGGAGGCCAAGCTGGCATCCCTGTGCGCCGAGGCGGTGGACGCCATCAAGAGTGGCAAGAACATTCTGATCATCAGCGACCGTGGCATCAGCGCGACGCAGGTGGCGATTCCCGCCCTGCTGGCCCTGTCGGCCATCCACCAGCATCTGGTCGGCGCGGGCCTGCGCACCACGACTGGTTTGGTGGTGGAGACCGGCACGGCGCGTGAGGTGCATCACTTTGCCGTGTTGGCGGGTTATGGCGCAGAAGCGGTACACCCCTACATGGCGATGGAAACGCTGGCCAGTATCAGTAAAGACCTGCCGGGCGACCTGAGCGCGGAGAAGGCGATTTACAACTACGTCAAGGCCGTGGGCAAGGGTTTGTCCAAAATCATGTCGAAAATGGGTGTCTCCACCTACATGAGCTACTGCGGTGCGCAGTTGTTTGAGGTGATCGGCCTCTCCACCGAAACCATTGCCAAGTACTTCACCGGCACCCCCAGCAAGGTGGAAGGCATCGGCGTGTTCGAGATCGCGGAAGAGGCGATTCGCATGCACAAGGCGGCCTTCGGCGCTGATCCGGTGTTGGCCAATCGGCTCGACGCTGGTGGTGAATACGCCTGGCGTGCGCGTGGCGAAGAGCACATGTGGACCCCGGATGCGATTGCCAAGCTGCAGCACAGCACCCGCTCCAACAACTGGAACACTTACAAAGAGTACGCCCAGTTGATCAATGACCAGAGCAAGCGCCACATGACGCTGCGCGGTTTGTTTGAGTTCAAAATCGACCCGGCCAAAGCCATTCCGGTGGAAGAAGTCGAGTCGGCCAAGGAAATCGTCAAACGCTTTGCGACCGGCGCGATGTCCTTGGGCTCGATCAGCACGGAAGCTCACGCGACCCTGGCTGTGGCCATGAACCGCATCGGCGGCAAGAGCAACACCGGTGAGGGCGGTGAAGATCCGGCCCGTTACCGCAATGAGCTCAAAGGCATCCCGATCAAGCAAGGCCAGACCATGGCCGACATCATCGGCAAAGACGTGGTTGAAGTCGATATTCCTTTGCTACCCACAGACTCGCTGCGTTCACGCATCAAGCAGGTGGCGTCGGGCCGCTTTGGTGTCACTGCCGAGTACCTGAGCAGCTCCGATCAGATTCAGATCAAGATGGCCCAGGGCGCCAAGCCGGGCGAGGGCGGGCAACTGCCGGGCACCAAAGTGTCGGAATACATTGGCCGTTTGCGCCATTCCGTGCCGGGTGTTGGCCTGATTTCTCCACCTCCGCACCACGATATTTATTCGATTGAAGACTTGGCGCAGCTGATTCACGATCTGAAAAACGTGGCGCCGCATGCTGGCATCAGCGTCAAGCTGGTGGCTGAAATCGGCGTCGGCACCATCGCCGCAGGCGTGGCCAAGTGCAAGGCGGATCACGTCGTGATTGCTGGACACGACGGTGGAACCGGCGCTTCGCCTTGGTCGTCCATCAAGCATTGCGGCAGCCCGTGGGAAATCGGCTTGGCCGAAACCCAGCAAACGCTGGTGCTGAATCGTTTGCGCAGCCGCATTCGCGTGCAGGCCGATGGCCAGATGAAAACGGGTCGCGACGTGGCGATTGGTGCCTTGTTGGGCGCGGACGAGTTCGGCTTTGCCACCGCCCCGCTGGTGGTGGAAGGCTGCATCATGATGCGCAAATGCCATCTGAACACCTGCCCGGTGGGTGTGGCCACGCAAGATCCTGCGCTGCGCAAGAAGTTCTCTGGCAAGCCTGAGCATGTGGTGAACTACTTCTTCTTTATCGCCGAAGAAGTGCGCCAGATCATGGCCCAACTGGGCATCCGCAAGTTCGATGACCTGATTGGCCGTGCTGATTTGCTCGACATGCGTCAGGGCATCGAACATTGGAAAGCCAGTGGGCTGGACTTCAGCCGCCTGTTTGCCATGCCCAATGTGCCAGCGGATGTGCCGCGCTTCCAGACACTGGAGCAAGACCATGGTCTGGAAAAATCTTTGGACAATGTGCTGATCGCCAAGAGCCGCGCCGCCATTGACAAGGGCGAGCGGGTGCAGTTCATGGAAATGGCCCGCAATGTGAACCGTTCTGTCGGTGCCATGCTCTCGGGTGCGGTGACCAAAGTGCATCCGCAAGGGCTGCCGGACGACTCCATTCGCATCCAGTTAGAGGGAACCGGCGGCCAGTCGTTCGGTGCCTTTTTGGCTAAGGGCATCACCATGTACCTGATTGGCGATGCCAACGATTACACCGGCAAGGGCTTGTCCGGCGGTCGTATCGTGGTGCGCCCCAGCATCGACTTCCGGGGTGAGGCGATTCGCAACACTATCGTCGGCAACACCGTGATGTACGGTGCCACCAGTGGCGAGGCCTTCTTCAGCGGCGTGGGCGGCGAGCGCTTTGCGGTGCGTCTGTCCGGCGCGACAACGGTCGTCGAAGGTACGGGTGACCATGGTTGCGAGTACATGACGGGCGGAACCGTCGCTGTGCTGGGCAAAACCGGACGCAACTTTGCGGCCGGCATGAGCGGCGGCATTGCCTACGTGTATGACGAAGACGGCCAGTTCTCCACCCGTTGCAACACCGCCATGGTCTCCATGGAAAAAGTGTTGACTGCGGCTGAGCAGGAAGCCAGCATTGACAAAGCCACCTGGCACCAAGGTCAAAGTGATGAGGTGCAGTTGAAGAAGCTGCTGGAAGACCACAACCGCTGGACTGGCAGCAAGCGCGCGCGCGAGTTGTTGGATACCTGGGATGTCTCCCGCTTGAAATTCGTCAAGGTGTTCCCGCTGGAGTACAAGCGCGCCCTGGGTGAGATTCATGCACGCAAAGAGGCTCTAGCCCTTACCAGCCGTGCGCAAGCAGCTATCAAAAAAGTAGCAGTTCCCGCTAAGTAAAGCGTGACCGGACTCAACGAATAGGAAATAAATCATGGGAAAAGTCACAGGCTTCATGGAATACGAGCGTTTGGAAGAGGGCTACAAGCCGGCACCCGAGCGTTTGAAGAATTACAAAGAATTCGTCATTGGGTTGGACGATGCGCAGGCCAAGGTGCAGGCAGCCCGTTGCATGGATTGCGGCACCCCGTTTTGCAACAACGGCTGCCCGGTCAACAACATCATTCCGGATTTCAACGAACTGGTGTACCAGGGCGACTGGAAAAACGCGATTGATGTGCTGCACAGTACCAACAACTTCCCCGAGTTCACCGGTCGCATCTGTCCCGCTCCATGCGAAGCGGCGTGTGTGCTCAATGTGAACGACGACGCAGTGGGCATCAAGTCCATTGAGCACGCCATCATCGACCGCGCCTGGGCGGAAGGCTGGGTGCTGGCCCAACCGGCCAAGCACAAGACCGGCAAAAAGGTCGCGGTGGTCGGCTCCGGCCCCGCAGGCATGGCGGCTGCGCAGCAGTTGGCACGTGTCGGTCATGACGTGACTTTGTTCGAGAAGAATGACCGGGTGGGTGGCTTGCTGCGCTACGGCATTCCTGATTTCAAGATGGAAAAGTCGCACATTGACCGCCGCGTCGAGCAGCTGCAAAAAGAAGGCGTCACCATTCGCACCAGCGTGCTGGTGGGTGATTTGCCCAAGACCTCCAAGGTCACCAACTGGGCCAAGGAAACTATTTCAGCGGCCCAGCTGCAAAAAGATTTTGACGCCGTTTTGCTCACGGGCGGCGCAGAGCAGTCGCGTGATTTGGCAGTGCCGGGGCGTGATCTGGACGGCGTTCACTTTGCCATGGAATTTTTGCCCCAGCAAAACAAGGTCAATGCGGGCGACAAGCTCAAGGGCCAGTTGCGCGCCGATGGCAAGCACGTCATCGTCATTGGTGGCGGCGACACGGGTTCTGATTGCGTGGGCACCAGCAACCGCCATGGTGCCGTGAGCGTGACCCAGTTTGAGGTGATGCCACAGCCCCCGGTGGAAGAAAACCGCCCGATGACTTGGCCCTACTGGCCGCTCAAGCTGCGCACCAGCTCCAGCCATGACGAAGGTTGCAGTCGTGAGTTTGCTATTTCGACCAAGGAGTTCATCGGTGAAAAGGGCAAAGTGACGGGTTTGAAAACCGTGCACATCGAGTTCAAAGACGGCAGAATGGTTGAAATTGCAGGCACCGAGAAGACCTACCAGGCTGATCTGGTGTTGCTGGCCATGGGGTTCGTGAACCCGGTGGCCACCGTGCTGGAGTCCTTCGGCATTGACAAAGATGCCCGTGGCAATGCCAAAGCTACGACCGAGTTTGCCGGGGGCTACGCCACCAACGTGCCCAAGGTGTTTGCTGCCGGCGACATTCGCCGGGGCCAGAGTCTGGTGGTCTGGGCGATTCGCGAAGGCCGTCAAGCCGCACGGTCGGTGGATGAGTTTCTGATGGGATTCAGTGACCTGCCACGCTAAGCGGTTCAATCCCGTATGATTCAAAGGCCGAGCACACCTCGGCCTTTCTTTTTTTAGACCCTTGTAGATGTCCGTCCCACTTGCTGAACCCCTTGTCGAATTGCGCAACCTGACCTTTGGGTACGGGGAGCGGGTCATTCTCGACAATATCTCCTTGTCGGTGCCGCGTGGCAAGGTGACGGCACTCATGGGTGCGTCCGGCGGCGGGAAAACGACCATATTGCGTCTGATTGGCGGCCAGAACCGGGCGCAATCGGGGGAGCTGTTGTTTGATGGGCAAGATGTCACCCCCATGGACCAAAAGCAACTCTACGCGGCGCGGCGCCGCATGGGCATGCTGTTCCAGTTTGGTGCCTTGTTTGCCGACCTGTCGGTGTTTGAGAATGTTGCCTTTCCGTTGCGCGAGCACACCGATTTACCCGAGGCCCTGATTCGCGACATTGTTCTGATGAAGCTCAATGCGGTGGGCCTGCGTGGGGCGCGGGATTTGATGCCCAGCGAGGTGTCTGGCGGCATGGCCCGGCGCATTGCGCTGGCGCGTGCGATTGCGCTGGACCCGGAGCTGGTGATGTACGACGAGCCTTTCTCGGGGCTGGACCCCATCTCTTTGGCCATCGCCGCCGACCTGATACGCAAGCTCAATGACTCCATGGGACTGACCAGTATTTTTGTGTCCCATGAGTTGGAGCAGACCTTTGCCATAGCGGACCACGTGATCATTCTGGCCAATGGCAAGATTGCCACACAAGGCACCCCGGAGGCCGTGCGCCAAAGTACGGACCCACTGGTCTACCAATACGTGAATGCACTGGCCGATGGGCCGGTTCGCTTTCACTACCCGGGCCTCTCCGTGGAAGATGATTTTGGAACGGGAGTGTCACCATGAGTTGGTTCAAACCCAGCGACGTCGGGTTCTCAGCGCGCAAGCAGTTGGCGGGCTTGGGCCACGGCGCAAGACTCTTCCTGCGATTGCTGACTACCTTAGGCAGCAGCCTGAAACGCTTCGGTCTGATTCGTGACCAGATCCATTTTTTGGGTAACTACTCGTTGGCCATCATTGCGGTGTCTGGTTTGTTTGTTGGTTTTGTCTTTGGTTTGCAGGGTTACTACACCTTGCAGCGCTATGGCTCGTCCGAGGCGCTGGGCCTGCTGGTGACACTCAGTCTTGTGCGCGAATTGGGTCCGGTGGTGACCGCACTGTTGTTTGCCGGGCGGGCGGGTACATCGCTCACGGCCGAGATTGGCCTGATGAAGGCGGGAGAGCAAATCAGCGTGATGGAAATGATGGCGGTCGACCCTGTGTTACGCGTTCTGGCGCCCCGATTTTGGGCGGGCGTTATCACCATGCCCTTGCTAGCCGCCGTATTCAGTGCCATGGGCATCGTTGGCGGCTGGGTTGTTGGCGTACTGATGATTGGCGTTGATTCGGGCTCGTTCTGGAGTCAAATTCAGGGTGGCGTCGATGTGTGGCAAGACGTTGGCAACGGCGTGGTCAAGAGCATTGTTTTCGGGTTTACGGTCACCTTTGTCGCGCTGCTGCAAGGCTTTGAGGCACAGCCCACACCGGAAGGTGTGGCCAGCGCCACGACGCGCACGGTGGTGGTGGCATCCTTGTCGGTGCTCGGGCTGGACTTCATCCTGACCGCCATGATGTTTACGGTTTAAGAGGTTTTATGCAACGTTCAAAAAATGATGTGTGGGTGGGCTTGTTTGTCCTGTTGGGCGGAGTGGCGATTCTGTTTTTGGCCCTGCAGTCCGCCAACTTATTGAGCCTGAATTTTCAGAAGACCTATTTGGTCACTGCCAAGTTTGAAAATGTGGGGGGGCTCAAGCCCAAAGCCGCGGTGCGCAGTGCGGGGGTCGTCGTCGGGCGCGTTGAAAAGATTGTTTTTGACGACAAAATTTTTCAGGCACGCGTGACACTGGCCATGGAAAGCCAGTACGCGTTTCCAAAGGACAGTTCTCTGAAAATTTTGACCAGTGGCTTGCTGGGCGAGCAATACCTTGGCCTGGAGCCTGGTGCGGATGACAAGACACTGGTGGCCAATGACACCATCTCAGCGACCCAGTCGGCCGTGGTTCTGGAAAACCTCATCAGCCAGTTTCTGTACAGCAAGGCGGCAGAAGGCCCCTCCGGGGACCGGGAGAAGTAATTGGTGAACCTGTTGTCATCTTTTTCGTTTCGTTCGCGTCCAGGTTGGGACGCGCGTTGCGTTACATGGGTTGTTTTCCTCTTGATAGCACTGTTGCAGGGCTGCGCCCATGTGCCCAATCCGGACCCGCGTGACCCCATGGAGTCCTGGAATCGCGGTGTTTATGGTTTCAATGACGCTGTGGACCGCGCGGTACTCAAACCCGTGGCAACCGCCTACCGTGGCGTTTTGCCGCAATGGGTGCGCTCCGGCGTCGGCAACTTCTTCAATAACCTGGAAGATGTTTGGTCCATCGTGAACAACGCCTTGCAGCTCCGAGGGCGCGATACCGGCGACAGCATTGGGCGTGTCATGGTCAATTCCACGGTCGGAGTCGTGGGGCTGATCGATGTTGCCAGTGAGTTAAATATTGATCGCCATACAGCCGACTTTGGTTTGACCCTGGGACGCTGGGGTGTCGGAGCGGGTCCCTACGTGGTACTGCCCTTGTTGGGGCCCACGACGATGCGAGGTGTCGTGGCCTTACCTGTGGACATGAAGGGAAACCTGGTCAATCAAGTAACCGACGATGCGACCCGCTATGGGCTCGTTGGCTTGGATCTGGTGGATACGCGTGCAAAGTATTTACAGGCCGGTAGTGTGGTGGATGAGGCTGCTCTCGATCAATACTCCTTCATCCGAGATTCCTATTTACAGCGGCAACGCAATAAGGTGTATGACGGCAATCCACCGGATGAGGACACAGAACCTGCCCCTTGATGTGAAGACTGCCACAGGGGCGCGCAAGATTTACATCTCCGATAGATAATGCCGAAACTGGAGTGAACTACGAAATGAATATGAAACGAGATTTCTTGCGTCGCGTGCTGGCAGTCGGTGTGCTGGTGCTGGGTCTTGGCGCAGTTGCGGCGGCCCATGCGGAGGATGAAGCCCCGGACGCACTCATCAAGCGCCTGTCCAGTGATGTTCTTGAAGCGATCAAAAGTGACAAGACCATCCGCACGGGAGATCTCTCGCGGGTGGTGGCCTTGGTCGACTCACGCATCATGCCGAATGTCAATTTTCAGCGCATGACCGCATCTGCGGTCGGCCCCGCGTGGCGGCAGGCGACTCCCGAGCAAAAAGTACAGCTGCAGGATGAATTCAAGATACTGCTGGTGCGTACCTATGCCGGAGCCTTGGCACAAGTCACGGACCAAACCATTGCCATGAAGCCCATGCGCTCAGCTCCTGACGACAAGGAGGTTGTCGTGCGCACCGAAATCAAGGGCCGTGGGGACCCGATTCAACTGGATTACCGTCTGGAAAAAACACCTGGTCAAGGTGCAGGGTGGCGAATTTACAACCTCAATGTGCTGGGTGTCTGGCTGGTAGAAACCTACAAGAGCCAGTTTGCACAGGAAATCAATGCCAAAGGTCTGGATGGTCTGATTGCCGCTCTGGCCGAACGCAACAAAACCAACGCCAAGAAAGGTTAATGTGCTGAGTCTTCCTGCAATTTTGACCCATGAACACGCGCGAGCTTGTCTGGCGCAACTGACTGCGGGCCTGCGTGGCGAGGAGACGCAGGTCGTTGTGGATGCCGCCCTCTTGCGCAGCTTTGATTCATCCGCGCTGGCTGTATTGCTGGAGCTGCGACGCGAGTGTGCCCGCTCCGGCAAACGGTTTGGCGTGCGGGGCCTGCCGGACCGCCTTCGGGACTTGGCCTCTTTGTACGGGATTGAAGGCTTGCTGCCCAGCGTCTGACCTTCGTCCGCGTAAAATGGCGGCACTCCATGCCAGCCATCTCCTTTAAATCCGTTTCCAAAGCCTATCCGTCTCCTCGCGGACCCAAAGGCAGTACCTTCCTTGCACTAGACGGCGTCAGCCTCGACATTGAAGAGGGCGAGTTCTTCGGCTTGCTCGGCCCCAATGGCGCCGGCAAGACCACCATGATCAGCATCCTGGCTGGCCTGACCCGCGCCAACAGCGGCAGCGTGAGCGTTTTGGGCAGCGATGTGCAAAAGGACTTTGCCGCCGCCCGCCGCAAGCTCGGCGTGGTCCCGCAAGAGCTGGTGTTTGACCCCTTTTTCAATGTGCGCGAAGCCTTGCGCATCCAGTCCGGCTACTTTGGCGTCAAGAACAACGATGCCTGGATTGATGAACTTCTTGATAGTTTGGGTCTTGCTGATAAAGCCAATGCCAATATGCGCCAACTCTCGGGTGGCATGAAGCGTCGCGTGCTGGTCGCCCAGGCCTTGGTTCACAAGCCACCGGTCATCGTGCTGGACGAACCCACTGCCGGCGTCGATGTTGAGTTGCGCCAGACGCTGTGGCAGTTCATTGCCAAGCTGAACAAGCAGGGCAGCACGGTGCTGCTGACCACGCATTACCTGGAAGAGGCGGAAGCCTTGTGCGGGCGTATCGCCATGCTAAAGACCGGTCGCATTGTGGCCTTGGACCACACCAGTGAGTTGCTGAAAGCGGCGTCGAGCAATGTCCTGCGCTTCAAGGTGGACGGTGCTTTGCCCCCGGTACTGGCCGGCCAGGCCCGCATCACCGGGCGCATTGTGCAATTCCCGGCGCATGACGCACTGGAGATCGAGCGCTATTTGTCGGCGGTGCGTGAGGCTGGTTTAACGGCGCAGGATGTGGAAATTCGCAAAGCCGATCTGGAAGATGTGTTCCTTGATGTCATGACCAAAAACAAAGATTCAGTGCATGGAGTCTCCGCATGACCGGCTGGAAAGCGCTCCTGTATAAAGAGGTTTTGCGGTTCTGGCGGGTCGCGTTTCAGACCATTGCCGGCCCTGTGCTGACCGCCATGTTGTACCTGTTGATCTTTGGCCATGCGCTTGAGGCTCACGTCAAGGTCTATGACAACGTCAGTTACACCGCATTTTTGGTGCCGGGCTTGGCGATGATGAGTATTTTGCAAAACGCGTTTGCCAATAGTTCATCCTCGCTGATCATGAGCAAGGTCATGGGCAACCTGGTGTTTTTGCTGCTCACGCCGCTGTCCTACATGCACTGGTTTGTGGCCTATGTGGGCGCCGCCGTTATACGCGGTTTGGTGGTTGGCGTGGGCGTGTTTGCCGTGTCTGCCTTGTTCACCGACATCAGTTTCGTGGCACCGCTGTGGATTGTGATTTTTTCCGTGATGGGTGCTGCACTCATGGGCACGCTGGGCTTGATTGCTGGCTTATGGGCGGAAAAGTTTGACCAGTTGGCTGCGTTTCAAAACTTTGTTGTCATGCCCATGACTTTTCTGAGTGGCGTGTTTTACTCCATCCATTCCCTGCCTGCGTTCTGGCAGAGCGTGAGCCACTTCAACCCGTTTTTCTACATGATTGACGGATTCAGGCACGGCTTTTTCGGTGTCAGTGATGTTTCGCCCTGGTTGAGTCTAGGTGTGGTCGGTGTGGCGCTGGTGCTGGTCAGCGCCATCGCCATTCAACTGCTGCGCACCGGTTACAAAATCCGCAGCTAACTCCCGTTTCCCTTTGAATTTTTTGCAAGATTGCCATGACTGCTGACGAACTCCGCTCCCTCATTACCGCAGGATTGCCCTGTGAACACTGTGCCACCGAGGGCGATGGCCGCCACTGGTACGCCACCATCGTATCCCCTGCTTTTGAGGGCAAGCGCCTGATTCAGCGCCACCAGCAGGTCTACGCCACCATGGGCGGACGCCTGCAGACCGATGAAGTACATGCGCTGTCCATGAAGACATTTACCCCGGCTGAGTGGGCCAAGCAGTCGGCCTGAACCCGTTAATAAATACTATTTATGGATAAATTACTGATCCGCGGTGGACGCCAGTTGTCTGGCGAGGTGCAAATCTCCGGTGCCAAGAACGCCACCCTGCCCGAGCTGTGTGCCGCTTTGCTGACGGCTGAGCCTGTGATCTTGCGCAACGTGCCCCGGTTGCAAGATGTGACCACCATGCTCAAGCTGATTCGCAACATGGGCGTGCAGGTGGACCAATCCAACGACGGCACAGTGCGTGTGGATGCTGCCAAGTTGAGCTCTCCAGAGGCTCCGTATGAGCTGGTCAAAACCATGCGCGCCTCCGTGCTTGCACTGGGGCCTTTGTTGGCACGCTTCGGCGAAGCGACTGTGTCGCTGCCCGGTGGTTGCGCCATCGGCTCGCGTCCGGTGGACCAGCACCTCAAAGGCTTGGCCGCTATGGGTGCCGAGATTGTGGTTGAGCACGGCTACATGATCGCCAAACTGGCGAAGGGCCGCACCCGTCTGAAGGGCGCGCGCATCGCCACCGACATGGTGACCGTCACTGGCACCGAGAATTTCTTGATGGCCGCCGCGCTGGCCGAGGGTGAAACCATTCTGGAAAATGCGGCGCAGGAGCCCGAGATTCCCGATCTGGCCGAAATGTTGATCCAGATGGGCGCCAAGATCGAAGGCCACGGCACCAGCCGCATCCGCATCCAAGGCGTGGAAGCCTTGCACGGTTGCACCCACCAGGTGGTGGCCGACCGTATTGAGGCGGGCACCTTTTTGTGTGCGGTGGCAGCCACGGGGGGCGACGTGGTCCTTAAATATGGCCGCTTTGACCACCTAGAAGCCGTTATTGAAAAACTGCGTGACGCCGGTGCGACTGTGACCGCTGTGGATGGCGGCATCCGTGTGCAGTCCCAAGGCCGTTTGAAGGCGCAGAGCTTTCGCACCACCGAGTACCCCGGTTTTCCGACCGATATGCAGGCGCAGTTCATGGCGCTCAACTGCATTTCGCACGGCCACGCCAAGGTGACGGAGACGATTTTTGAGAACCGCTTCATGCACGTCAATGAGCTGGTGCGCCTGGGCGCCAACATCCAGATCGACGGCAAGGTGTCGGTGATTGAAGGCATTGAAAAACTGTCCGGCGCCACCGTCATGGCGACGGATTTGCGTGCCTCTGCCAGCTTGGTGATTGCCGGTCTGGTGGCCGAAGGCGAAACCGTGGTGGACCGCATCTACCACCTGGACCGGGGCTACGACCAGATGGAAGCCAAATTGCGCGGCATCGGCGCCGATATTGAACGCATCAAATGATGGCTCCCACGCCATGAAAGCAGACCACATGATCACCATCGCCCTGTCCAAAGGCCGCATCTTTGAAGAAACCTTGCCGCTGCTCAAGGCGGCTGGCATTGAAGTGCTGGACGACCCGGAAAAATCCCGCAAGCTGATTTTGGACACCAACCAGCCCGGCGTGCGGGTGCTGGTGGTGCGCGCCACCGATGTGCCCACCTATGTGCAGTACGGCGGTGCCGACATGGGTATTACCGGCAAGGACACCTTGTTGGAGCACGGCAGCGACGGCCTGTATTTGCCGCTGGACCTGCAAATTGCCAAATGCCGCATCAGCGTGGCGGTGCGCGCCGACTTTGACTACGCCTCTGCAGTGAAGCAAGGCTCGCGCCTGAAAGTGGCGACCAAATACGTAGCGATTGCCCGCGAGTTTTTTGCCTCCAAGGGAGTGCACGTTGATTTGATCAAGCTCTACGGCAGCATGGAACTGGCACCGCTGGTAGGCTTGGCCGACGCGATTGTCGATTTGGTGTCCACCGGCAACACACTCAAGGCCAACCACTTAGTGGAAGTCGAGCAAATCATGGAGATCAGCTCGCGGCTGGTGGTGAATCAGGCCGCGCTCAAGCTCAAGCAAGAACCCATCCGCAGAATCATCGACGCCTTTGCCGGCGCGATTGCCAAATAATCCCAACTCACTTGCTATGACTTTTATAGCTGCTCCCGCACGTCTTTCAACGGCTGATAGCCAATTCGAAGCCCAATTCAAGGCGCGTCTGCACTGGTCGGCTGACACCGACGCCGCCATCGAGCAGCGCGTCGCCGATATCCTGGCCGATGTGCAGCAGCGCGGCGACGCCGCCGTGCTGGAGTACACCGCCCGCTTTGACGGCCTGACCGCGCCCGACATGCAGGCGTTGGAGCTGACGCAGTCGGAACTCAAAGCCGCCTTCGATGCGATCCCGGCCAAGCAGCGCGACGCCCTGCAAGCCGCCGCAAAAAGAGTGCGCAGCTACCACGAAGCGCAGAAAAAATCCTGCGGTGAAAGTTGGAGCTACCGCGACGAAGACGGCACGCTCTTGGGCCAAAAAGTCACGCCACTGGACCGTGTTGGCATCTATGTGCCCGGCGGCAAGGCAGCGTATCCCTCTAGCGTGCTGATGAACGCCATTCCCGCCCATGTAGCCGGTGTCGGTGAGATCATCATGGTAGTGCCCACGCCCAAGGGTGAAAAAAACTTGCTGGTATTGGCCGCAGCCTATGTGGCGGGTGTCACCCGCGCCTTCACCATTGGCGGCGCGCAAGCCGTGGCTGCTTTGGCCTACGGCACGGCCACCATTCCGGCGGTGCACAAGATCACCGGCCCTGGCAACGCCTACGTGGCCGCCGCCAAGCGCCGCGTGTTTGGCACCGTGGGCATTGACATGATTGCCGGGCCCAGCGAGATTTTGGTGCTGGCCGATGGCAGCACGCCGCCCGACTGGGTGGCCATGGATTTGTTCAGCCAGGCCGAACACGACGAGTTGGCTCAAAGCATTTTGCTTTGCCCAGATGCGGCGTACCTCGACTTGGTGCAGGCCTCGATTGACCGCCTTTTGCCCGAGATGCCGCGCGCCGAGATCATCGCCAAAAGCCTGACCGGGCGTGGCGCCTTGATCCTGACGCGCAACATGGAAGAGGCGTGTGAAATTAGCAATCGTATTGCGCCCGAGCACCTGGAAGTCTCCAGCCGGGAGCACCAGCGCTGGGAGCCGCTGCTCAAGCACGCTGGCGCCATCTTTTTGGGTGCCTACACCTCCGAGAGCCTGGGCGACTACTGCGCTGGCCCCAACCATGTGCTGCCCACCTCGGGTACTGCACGCTTCTCCAGCCCGCTGGGCGTGTACGACTTCCAGAAGCGCTCCAGCCTGATTGAGGTTAGCGAAGCCGGTGCGCAGGTGCTGGGCGTCATCGCGGCCGAACTGGCCTACGGCGAAGGCCTGCAAGCCCATGCCCGTGCTGCGGAAATGCGTCTGAAATAAAGCGGCTGTTGCGGTGGGTGTAAGAATGGGCGCACTCCTGCGACTACTTCTTATGCGTCCTCCTAAGCTCTCTACCCCATCGGTACCTCATTCGGCGCGTACGGCAGTTGTGCTGCTGGTCTGTGCCTGCTTTACCAGCGCCAGTTTTTCGATGTCCTTGCGCGAATTGCGCACCCTGGCTAAAACGGAAAAGCAGGGCGACAACTACGTCAACTACTACCTGGTCGGGGTGATGGAAGGGGCGCTGGAGGCCCACACCCAGGACGTACGCAACGGCGCCAAACCGGTCATCTGCCTCAACGGCCGCCGCCTGGAGCCGCGCATGGCCCGGGGCCTGTATGACACCGAACTGCAACGCAACGCCGGGGTTTATGAGGCCGATATGCCGGTGCCACTGGTGTTGAGTAACGCGCTGGCAACGGTGTACCCCTGCTAATGTGAGTTATTCAGCGCTTCCCGTCAGCGTGCCGCTAAGGCACCAAAGCACACCCGCTGTACGATGGACATACCGAATCTTCTGCGAGTGAAAAATGCCCATAACAAATCCTGATTGCCCAGGCTACTTTCTCCAATTTGCGAGCGACAACACCTCGGGGGTCTGTCCAGAGGCGCTGGCGGCGTTCAACGCGGCAAACAGCGGCTTTGCGGCATCCTACGGCAATGATGCTGCCACTCACCAAGCTTGTGACCGCCTGCGCGAGGTATTTGAAGCCGATGCGGAAATCTTCTTCGTCTTCAACGGAACCGCCGCCAACTCAATCGCGTTGGCATCGCTGTGCCAGTCTTACCAAGCGGTGATTTGCAGTGACACCGCGCACGTCGAAACCGACGAATGCGGTGCGCCGGAGTTTTTCTCGAATGGCTCCAAGCTACTTTCCGCACCACATCGCCACGGTAAGCTCACGTCTTCCGGTGTGCTGGAGGTGATTACCCGGCGCTCCGACGTGCACTACCCACGCCCCAAGGTGGTCACGCTGACGCAGTCCACCGAAATGGGCACGCTCTACCAAAAGGGCGAAATCAGCGGCATATCACGCATCGCCCAAGACCATGGTCTTAAAGTCCATATGGATGGCGCACGCTTTGCCAATGCGGTTGCCGCGCTCAGTGTGGCGCCCGCCGACATCACCTGGCGCGCGGGGGTTGATGTGCTTTGCTTTGGGGGTACGAAGATGGGCTTGCCCATTGGGGAGGCCATTGTGTTTTTTGACCGCAAGCTGGGAGAGGAGTTTTCTTACCGCTGCAAGCAGGCCGGTCAACTGGCCTCGAAGATGCGCTATTTGTCCGCCCCTTGGCTGGCAATGGTCAACGACAACACCTGGCTGCGCCACGCTGGCCATGCCAATGCGATGGCACGGCGCTTGTCTGAAAAAGTGGCCGGCATCGCGGGTGCGGAACTGCTGCTGCCCACCGAAGCGAATGGTGTGTTCGTCAACTTGCCGGAAGCTGCCATCGCCAAGCTGAAGGCGACGGGCTGGGTTTTCTACACCTTTATCGGGGGGGGGGCGCGGTTCATGTGCTCTTGGGCGACGACGGAAGAAGCCATTGCCCACCTGGCGCATGACATTGAGCAGGCGCTCGCGGGGTAGCGTGCTGACCAGGCCCTCGCCATCGTTCAGGGGTTTGTTTAGCGGTTTGGGGTGATGATTTCTCTGACCCGTTCTCTCAGCACCGGCAGCAGTTCTGCTTCAAACCACGGATTTTGCTTGAGCCAGCGGTTGTTGCGCGGGCTGGGGTGGGGCAGGGCGATGGTGTGCGGCCAGGTGCTGCGCCAAGCGCGAACCACCTCGGTTACCGTCGCGCCGTGTTGAGGCAGGTGGTAGGCCTGTGCATAGCGGCCAATCACCAGCGTCAGCTGGAGATGTGTCAGGTGCGACAGCAGGGGCGCGCGCCAGGCGCGGGCGCATTCGGGGCGCGGCGGCAAATCGCCCGAGGCGCCTGTGCCGGGAAAACAGAAGCCCATGGGCACGATGGCCACTTGCTGCGCGTCGTAAAACACCTCGCGCGACAGGCCCAGCCACAGGCGCAAGCGGTCACCACTGGCGTCGTTGAACGGCAGCCCGGTGTCATGCACCTTGCGCCCGGGTGCCTGGCTCGCAATCAGCAGGCGGGCCTGGATGTGAGCCTGCACCACAGGCCGCGGGCCCAGCGGCAGGTGCGCGGCACATAACGTGCAGGCCCGGACTTGGGTGAGCAGGGTGGCGAGGGACGACATACGGGGCGATGTGGAGTTGAAGAGTTGTGCGCTACCGGCATTGTGCAAGCTGGAGTTGCACAAGCTAAATTGGTGTGAATTGCGGGTCAAACCCGCCATGCATCAGTGGCTAAGTCGGGCACCTATGTCGCCAAGAAATCCGCGATTCGTGTTGCCTGTTGGGCCTGGATGAATCGTTACTTTTTTGATCGTCTGTAACGGGGCGAATGCGGACGTCCGGGTCCGCCTATGCGCAGGTTCGCGCAAGCCGATGTCATTGGGGCGAAGCTTTGTGCGAATGTCCCCCGCCCTGCGGGCTCCTCCTTGATTTGGCAAAACCCCAAGTCCACGCTGCACCATCCACCCCAATGACATCGGCCGCCAGCAATGTTGGCTGGCTCAGGACGGCGTGGCGCTTAGCGCAGTGAGGTCAAGGAGGAGGACGAAGGCCGGGGGACACGAACGGAGCTGAGTGCAACGCCGTCCTGAGTCCCGAAGTATGCTGGTCTCCACGTGTCTGAAATCCAGTCTTGGGATGTCTGCTGAGGGGCCTGAATTGGTCATTCGCAACCACTTGTCCGAGGCCGCAGCTCGTTCAAGTTTCAAGTTTGACGGCTCTGAAATGATACGGTAAAATGCCGTATCTACTTGGAGTTGTTATGACAACAGTTGCCCGTTTTGACCTGAAGCTTGACGCTGACGACAAGGATCTGCTTTCCCGTGCGGCGAGCCTTATGGGGACAACCATGGCAGGTTTCGTCCGCAGCGCTGCCAAAGAAAAAGCGCAAATCCTGTTGGAGCAGGAGTCACGGGTGACGCTCACCAAACGAGATTTTCTTGCCTTCAACGCAGCAGTCAACGGCGTATTCAATCCTAACCCGGTTCTCGTGGGTGCGTTGAAGGCGGCGTCAAAGGTCAAGCGTGCTTGAAGAGCAGGGTTTTAACGCCACACTGCACGATCGCGCAAACTTCCATTGCGGGGTGCCGGCGCTGGATGATTACTTGCACAAATATGCAGCGCAACAGACTGCAAAAGGTATCAGCACCGTTTTTGTTTTGGTGGATGATGCCGCGCCGAGCAAGATCCTGGGTTTCTATACGCTCAGTGCAGCACAGGTAGGCGTTCAGCAACTCGGCGACACGGAACGCAAAAAATTGCCTCGTTATCCTGTTCCATGTTTTCGCATTGGGCGCTTGGCACGCGCTATTGATTGTCGTGGAGCTGGATTGGGAGAGGCGCTGATTGGTTGTGCTGTTGACAGATGTCTGCACGCCCGCAGCCTTGTCGGCGCCTACGCGCTACTGGTAGATGCAAAAGATGAAAAGTCGAAGTTGTTCTATGAGCGTTACGGCTTTATCCCTTGTGTCGATGCACAAATGACGCTCTACCTGCCGCTCGGCTGTGCCTGATATTTCCCTTTGAAATGGCACCGGTTTGCCCGTTCACCGATTTACGACCAAACCACCGCTGGAAATAGAAACATCCGCTCAGCTTCGGTCGGACGATTTTCTTTTACCCCAACAAGAGCCGCCTCCGATGGCGCGACAAATAGGCCTCTAGCCCCCGTGGAATGTGCGCGAGTAGCTCCTGATTTGATAGCAAATGCAATGTCGTGCGAATTTTCAAGTTACCTCAAAATCACGAAAATAATCACACGAACTTCGTGCAGCACGAAATTCGTGTACGATTAACACCATGAAAAACGTCACCATCACCGTGGAAGATGCCACCTTGGAGTGGGTGCGCATCGAAGCTGCCAAGCGCAACACCAGCGTGTCGCGGTTGGTGGGTGAGATGCTGACCGACAAGATGCAGCACGACGATGCCTACGCCCGCGCCCAGCGCGAGTGGGTGGCTGATACCTCCAGTTTCACATCGATAGGCCAGCCATACCCGCAACGTGATCCCCAACGCCAGGTTGGCCATGCTTGAGAACCCCATCGTTTTTGTCGACACCAACGTCTTGCTGTGCGCCGACGACGCGTATGACCTGCCCAAGCAGGCGCGCGCCCGTGACTGGCTGCAGGCCCTGTGGCAGCGCCGTGCGGGCCGGGTCAGCACCCAGGTGTTGAGTGATTACTACGTCACCGCCACCCGCACCTTCGGCATGCCGCTGGGCGACGCACGGGCCAAGGTGCGGCGTTTTCAGCTCTGGCAGCCTTGGCAGATTGACCACCAGACGGTGGAAACCGCCTGGGGCGTGGAAGCCCGCTTTGGCCTGAACTACTGGGACGCGCTCATCGTCGCCGCCGCCGCCCAGTCCGGCGCCACTCATGTGTTGACGGTGGATATCCCCGCCATGCCGCATGGGCAGCACATCGATGGCGTGACGTTGCTGAACCCGTTTCTGGCCGCTCCAGCGGATTTGGCGCTTGCGGACTAAGCCCCCGCCAGCCCTTTGCCCATTACCCGTTCCCCAACATCCATCCCCAGACCGCGAAAGCAAGCGAATGCCCCAAGCCCCCACTTTCACCGCTCCCAATCTTCCTGATGCGCCCAAAGCCCCAAGCGCGGTGACCGCGCTCATCCAGCGCCGCATCCGCCAGGACGTGCAGTCCATGCACGCCTACGCCATCCAGGACTCGACCGGTATGGTCAAGCTCGACGCCATGGAGAATCCGCATCGTTTGCCGGTGGAGCTGCAAGAGGCCCTGGGCAAACGCCTGGGCGCACTGGCGCTGAACCGCTATCCGGACGGCCGGGTCAACGACCTGCGCCACGCCCTGGCCGACTACGCACACATGCCCGATGGCTGCGACATCATGCTGGGCAACGGCTCCGACGAGCTGATTTCGCTCCTGGCCATGGCCTGTGATGTACCGGTGCAGCCCAATGGCAAAAAGCCGCTGATCCTGGCGCCCATGCCCGGTTTTGTGATGTACGCCATGAGCGCGGCCTTGCAGGGGCTGGACTTCTGTGGTGTACCGCTGACGGCAGATTTCGCCCTGGACGTGCCCGCCATGCTGGCAGCGATTGCCGAGCAGCAGCCGGCCATCGTCTACCTGGCCTACCCGAACAACCCCACCGCCAATTTGTGGGACGCGGCAGACATGGCCCGTTTGATTGAAGCCGCGGGGGCGGCGGGCAGCATCGTGGCGATTGACGAGGCCTACCAGCCGTTTTCCAGCTGCACCTACCTTGACGTGATTCGCGCCCAGCCGGAGCAGCACGCCCATGTGCTGCTGATGCGCACCCTGAGCAAGTTTGGTCTGGCCGGTGTGCGCCTGGGTTACATGATGGGCCAGCGCGATTTGATCGCCCAGGTCGACAAGGTGCGCCCACCGTACAACATCAGCGTGCTCAACTACGAGTGCGCGCTGTTCGCCCTGGAGCATGCCGACGTATTTGCCGCGCAGGCGACTGATTTGCGGGCGCAGCGCAGCCGGTTGATCAGCGAACTGCGCGCCATGCCGGGCGTGCATGCCTGGGACAGCGACGCCAACATGGTTCTGGTTCGGGTCGAAAATGCACAAAAAGTATTCGATGGATTAAAGGCCAAAGGCGTGCTGGTCAAAAACGTTTCTAAAATGCACCCATTGCTGGTTAACTGTTTGCGTCTCACCGTCGGCACCGCCGCGGAGAACACCCAGTTGCTGGCCGCCCTTCAGGAATCCCTATGACGCACTACCCATTGACCGAAGTCCCCGTGACAGCCAACCCCCGCACGGCGGAGGTGACGCGCAACACGGCGGAAACCCGCATCACGGTCAAGGTGAATCTGGACGGCACCGGCAAGAGCCGCCTGTCCACCGGCATTGGCTTTTTTGACCACATGCTCGACCAGATCGCCCGCCACGGGCTGATTGATCTGGACATTGAGGCCGAAGGCGATTTGCACATCGACGGCCACCACACCGTGGAGGACGTCGGCATCACCTTGGGGCAAGCGGTGTTTAAGGCGGTGGGAGATAAAAAAGGCCTGCGCCGCTACGGCCACGCCTATGTGCCGCTGGACGAAGCGCTGAGCCGCGTGGTGGTGGACTTTTCTGGCCGCCCCGGGCTGGTGATGGATGTGCCGTTCAAGAGCGGCATGATCGGCGCGTTTGACACCCAGCTCACCCACGAGTTTTTCCAGGGCTTTGTGAACCACGCCTTGGTGACGCTGCACATCGACAACCTCAAGGGTGAGAACGCCCACCATCAGGCTGAGACCGTGTTCAAGGCGTTTGCCCGTGCCCTGCGCGACGCGCTGGAGTTGGACCCGCGCTCCCTGGGTACCATTCCCTCAACCAAAGGTTCTCTCTAGTTTTATATGTCAAATAGGCCTCTAGCCCCCGTGGATTATGCGCAACCAGCTATGAAAAAAATAGCATGAAAAAAGTTGCAGTGGTGGACTATGGCATGGGCAACCTGCGCTCGGTCACGCAAGCGGTGATGCATGTAGCCGCCGACGCCGGGGTTGAAGTGGTGTGGGCGCGTACCGCCCAAGAGGTGATGGACGCCGAGCGCGTGGTGCTGCCAGGGCAGGGTGGCATGCGCGACTGCATGCATGAGCTGCACGCGTCCGGCATGTTCGACGCCGTGATGCACGCCGCCGCGAACAAACCCCTGATGGGCGTGTGTGTTGGCATGCAAATGCTGCTGGACCACAGCGAAGAGTTGGACACGCCCTGCCTGGGCCTGATCCCCGGTGAAGTGGTCAAGTTCGATCTGGTCGGGCAAATCCAACCCGACGGCAGCCGCTACAAGGTGCCGCAAATGGGCTGGAACCAGGTCTACCAGACCCACCACGGCGGCGTGGCGCGCCACCCGGTGTGGGGTGACGTGCCCGATGGCAGTTACTTCTACTTTGTGCACAGTTACTACGCCAGACCGTCAGATACACGCCACAGTGTGGGCGAGACGGACTATGGTCAGCGCTTTTCAGCGGCGATTGCGCGCGATAATATTTTTGCAACCCAATTTCACCCTGAAAAAAGTGCCGAGCACGGTTTATCCCTCTACCGCAACTTTCTTCACTGGAATCCTTGAATCCATTTGCTCCGTTCGAGCCTTCTCTCGTTTTCCCTCCCCCCATCCCATCCACTCCTGAAGCACCATGCTTTTAATTCCTGCTATTGATCTCAAAGACGGCCACTGCGTTCGCCTCAAACAAGGCGATATGGACCAATCCACCACTTTTGGCGAAGACCCCGCGGTCATGGCCCGCAAATGGGTGGACAAAGGCGCGCGGCGCCTGCATCTGGTGGACTTGAATGGTGCGTTTGCGGGGCATCCCAAGAATGAGATGGCCATTCGCAAGATCCTCAAGGCCGTGGGCAGCGAGATTGATGTGCAGTTGGGTGGTGGCATTCGCGACCTCGACACCATTGAGCGTTACCTGGACGCTGGCCTGCGCTACGTCATCATTGGCACCGCGGCCGTCAAAAACCCCGGTTTCTTGCAAGATGCCTGCACCGCTTTTGGCGGCCACATCATCGTGGGGTTGGATGCCAAGGACGGCAAAGTCGCCACCGACGGCTGGAGCAAGCTCTCGCACCATGACGTGATCGATCTGGCCAAGAAGTTTGAAGACTATGGCGTCGAATCCATTATTTACACCGACATTGGCCGCGACGGCATGCTGACTGGCATCAACATTGATGCCACCGTCAAGCTGGCACAAGCACTGACCATTCCCGTGATTGCCTCCGGCGGCCTGTCCAACATGGCCGACATCGAAGCCCTGTGCGCGGTGGAAGACGAGGGCGTCGAAGGTGTCATCTGCGGACGCGCCATCTACAGTGGTGACCTGGACTTTGAAGCAGCGCAAGCGCGTGCTGATGAACTCAATGGTTAATCGGCAGGGCGGCGTGACTGCGAGATGCAGCTATCTGGGTATTCCGCTACACGAATGTCCCCCGACCTTCGGTCTCCTCCTTTATTTCGCTGCACGGAACACCCAGTTAACCGCATCGAGTGAGTTTTGTGGAGCCCCATGCTAGCCAAACGCATCATTCCCTGTCTGGATGTAACCGGTGGTCGCGTTGTCAAGGGCGTTAACTTTGTCGAACTGCGCGATGCGGGCGATCCGGTAGAAATTGCTGCACGTTACAACGACCAGGGTGCCGATGAGCTGACATTTCTGGATATCACCGCTACCAGCGATGGGCGCGACCTGATTTTGCACATCATTGAGGCGGTCGCCTCTCAGGTGTTCATCCCCCTGACGGTCGGTGGTGGCGTACGTACGGTTGAAGACGTGCGCCGTTTGCTCAATGCTGGGGCCGACAAAATCAGTTTCAACTCCGCAGCATTGGCCAATCCGCAGGTGATTGAAGACGCCTCGCACAAATACGGCGCGCAGTGCATTGTGGTGGCGATCGACGCCAAGCGTCGCTCGGAAGAGGATGCCCAGCGCCTCGTCAATGGCTTGGCAATCGGCCCCGGCTGGGATGTGTTCAGCCACGGCGGGCGCAAGAATACCGGGCTGGATGCTGTGGCCTGGGCCACCGAGATGGCCCGCCGCGGTGCTGGCGAGATATTGCTGACCAGCATGGACCGCGATGGCACCAAAGCCGGTTTCGATCTGGCGCTGACCCGCGCCGTGTCGGACGCGATTGGTGTGCCGGTGATTGCCTCTGGCGGTGTCGGCACTTTGGACCATCTGGCCGATGGCGTTACGTTGGGCGGTGCCGATGCAGTGTTGGCCGCCAGCATTTTTCACTACGGTGAATTCACCGTAGGCCAGGCCAAAGCGCATATGGCGGTACGCGGAATCCCCGTCAGAATTTAAGCCTTTTAGGCCTCTAGCCCCCGTAGAACCTGCGCAAGCAGCTACTTATTTCATAGCAATGCAAATTACCAACGACCCCACTGTCAGCTGGCTCAAACACATCCGTTGGGATTCCAAAGGCCTGGTGCCGGTCATCGCCCAGGAGCAGGGTAGCAACGATGTGCTGATGTTCGCCTGGATGAACCGCGAGGCCTTGCAAAAAACGGTGGAGCTGGGGCAGGCGGTGTATTTCAGCCGCTCGCGCAACAAGCTTTGGTACAAGGGCGAGGAGTCGGGCCATGTGCAAAAAGTGCATGAAATCCGCATGGACTGCGACAATGATGTGATCCTGCTAAAGGTCACTCAACTCGGCCATGAGCCCGGCATCGCTTGCCATACCGGGCGCCACAGTTGCTTTTTCAGTGTTTTGCAAGGCGGGGTGTGGCAAAGTGTCGAGCCGGTCTTGAAAGACCCCCAAACCATCTACAAATAACTGTATGGCAACCTCAACCAACTCCCAGGATTCGCTGGCTACCTTGGCGGCCGTGATTGAGAGCCGTAAGGCTGTCAATGGCGGTGACCCGCACGCCAGCTATGTGGCGCGCCTGTTGCATAAGGGCCCGGACGCCTTCTTGAAGAAAATTGGCGAAGAAGCCACCGAGGTGGTGATGGCCGCCAAAGACGCTGACCATGGGGGAGATAAGGCCAAAATTGTCTACGAAGTGGCCGATTTATGGTTCCACTGCATGATTGCACTGGCCCACTATGACCTGACGCCCGCCGACGTGGTGGCCGAGCTGGACCGCCGGGTTGGCACCAGCGGCATTGAAGAAAAAGCCTTGCGCAAGGTTTTGGACAGAGAGGCACAGGAAAAATGACCCAGGATTTCACAACACCCAATCAACCCGTGACGCCCATCAACCCAGTCGATATGGAAAAGCTGCAGTCGCTCAATACCGTGGGCACCATCAGCTATGTGTTGCATTTGCTGGTGGCCATTGGCGCTGTCATCCCCGGCGGCCAGTTCGGCCCCATTTTGCTAATCGCGGCTTTGGTTCTTGACATGCTCAAGCGTGACGAGGCGCAGGGCACATGGCATGCCTCCCACTTTCAATGGCGCATTCGCACGGTGTTGATCGCGGGTGCCTTGTACTTGGTCACCGCGCCCCTGTGGTTGCTGTTTTTGGTGCCCGGCTGGATTGCCTGGACCGTGATCTCGATTTGGTTTCTGTACCGCATCGTGACTGGCTTCATGGCCATGAACAAGGGTCAGGCGATGGAGGTGTCCGCATGAGCACGTCCATCAAAGACCATGATTCGGATTGCCTGTTCTGCAAAATTGTGGCCAAAAAGATTCCCGCCCGTGTGGTCTACGAGGACGATGAGGTATTGGCGTTTCACGATATCCATCCTTGGGCACCGGTGCATTTTTTGCTGATTCCAAAAATGCACATCCCGTCCATGGCGCAGGTGGGTGCTGAACAGGCGGGCCTGTTAGGGCGCATGATGGCGTTGGTGCCCCGGTTGGCCTTGCAAGAAGGGTGCAACCCCTATCCGGATGGCGGCTACCGGCTGGTGAGCAACACCGGCGCGGAGGGCGGGCAGGAGGTGCGCCACCTGCACTTTCATGTGATGGGTGGTCCGCGCCCATGGTTGCGTGGCTAAATGGCTAAAATTGGCTCAATTCGTTAGGAGATAGATATGGGATTTTCGACAACACATCTGATTATTTTCCTGGTCATCATCGTGGTGATCTTTGGAACCAAGAAGCTCCGCAACATCGGCTCCGATTTGGGGGGCGCGGTCAAGGGCTTCAAAGACGGTATGAAAGATGGCACCGACAAAGCGGCCGATGCTGCGCCTGTGGCATCAACGGCGCAGCAGGTAGGAACGACCCCGGTTGCCGCCAAGGAAACCATTGATGTTGAAGCCAAGACCAAGGTCTGATAATTGATTGATATTGGCGTCACCAAGATCGCCATCATTGGCGCCATCGCGCTTGTGGTTATCGGTCCTGAGAAGCTCCCTGGTCTGGCCAAAACCCTTGGGACCTTGCTCGGGCGTGCGCGCCGTTATGTGGCGGATGTCAAGTCGGAAGTCAGCCGCTCCATGGAGCTGGATGAACTGAAGAAAATGCGCGACACGGTGGAGAGTGCCGCGCGCGACGTGGAGAACACTATCCAGACCGGAGCCAGTGATTTCGAAAAAAACTGGGCTGAAGCAACGGAGCTGGCGTCCAGCACTGCGCTGGACGACGGCTACACACACGTTCCCGAGTACAAACATCCCAACAAAAAATGGCGTCTCAAGCAGGGCGCCACTCCCCAGTGGTACAAGGCCCGCACCGGCACCCGCACCAAGGCCTTGTCCGGCGCTGCACGGGTCGCCCGCTTTCGCCCTCAAAAAATCAGCCAATGACCGATCCTGTCAAAAACGCAGACGAACTGGCCGGAACCGAGCAGCCCTTCGTGCAGCATCTGTTCGAATTGCGTGACCGCCTGCTGTATTCGCTGTACGGCATCGGTGCCGTGTTGGCCGTGCTGTTGTTCTACCCGGGCCCGTCCCAGCTCTATGATTTTCTGGCGATGCCGCTGGTGAAGGCGCTGCCGGAGGGCTCGCGGATGATTGCGGTGGGCGTGGTGTCGCCGTTTTTGGTGCCGATCAAGGTGTCGGTCATGGCGGCCATTGGCTTGTCACTGCCTTGGATCCTTTACCAGGTGTGGGCCTTCGTGGCACCGGGCTTGTATAAGCACGAGAAGAAACTGGTGCTGCCTTTGGTCACGGCCAGTACGCTGTTGTTTTATATGGGTGCGGCGTTTTGCTACTTTTTTGTCTTCGGACAAGCGTTTCCGGCGATCCAGAAAATGGCTCCCATTTCCGTCGCCGTGAGTCCTGATATTGAAGCCTATCTCGACTTTGTCATCACCATGTTTATTGCGTTTGGCGTGGCGTTTGAGGTGCCCATCGTGGTGGTGATTTTGGCGCGCATGAACATGGTGACGGTGGTGCAGCTCAAGTCGTTTCGCACATACTTTGTGGTCGGTGCCGCAGCCGTGTCCGCCCTGGTGACGCCACCGGACCCGGTGTCCATGATTGCCCTGCTGGTCCCCATGTGTGTCTTGTACGAGGTTGGTATTTGGGCGGCCCAGATTTTCATCAAACACACGCAGGCTCCGGCAGAGCTTGAGCCTAGGTAAAACAGGCTGTAAGCCCCGTAAATAGTGCGTAACCAGCTACTGAAAATATAGCAGGTAGGCAGCTATCGAGGCGTTTACCGAGGTGCTTACTGCGGCGCTGGTCGGGGCTTGGGCCGCACCCCCGGGGTGACTTCCAGCTCCATCTTCTGGTTCTTGCGCTCAATGGTAAAGCGTGATGCCGTGCCAGGCTTCAGTGCCGCAACCATAGACAGCAGTTGGGTGACGTCCGCGACGGGGCGCGCATCCACGCTCAAAATCACGTCACCTGGATGCACCCCTGCTTGTGCTGCCGGACCGTTTTGCAGCACGCCGGTAATGATGACGCCCCGCGTGGTTTTAACGTCAAAGGTCTCGGCCAATTCGGGAGACAGGTCGCTGGGCTCGACGCCAATCCAGCCCCGTGTGACTTGGCCGTCTTTGACAATGCCTTCCAGCACCAGTTTGGCCGTGGACACCGGAATGGCGAAGCCAATGCCCATGTTCCCACCCGATCGGGAATAGATGGCGGTGTTGATACCCAGCAAATTGCCGCTGGTGTCCACCAGTGCGCCACCCGAATTCCCCGGATTGATGGCCGCATCGGTCTGAATAAAGTTCTCAAACGTGTTGATGCCCAACTGGTTGCGGCCCAAGGCGCTGATGATGCCGCTGGTCACGGTTTGGCCCACGCCAAAAGGGTTGCCAATGGCCAGCACCTGGTCGCCCACTTGCAGGGCATCCGAGCTGCCCAGCACGATGGTTGGCAGCTTGTCCAGGTCGATCTTGAGCACGGCCAGATCGCTGTCGGGATCGGTGCCTATCACCTTGGCCGGGGCGTGACGCGCGTCGTTCAGAATCACCTCGATTTCGTCGGCACCTTCAATCACATGGTTATTGGTCAGGATGTAGCCGCCTGGGCTGACGATGACGCCGCTGCCCAGCCCACTTTGGGGCTCGTTGCCTTGGTCGCCGTAAAAAAACTTGAACCAGGGGTCATTGGCGTTGGGGTTTTTGCGTGCGGCCTTGCTGGTGTTGATGCTGACCACTGCGGCAGAGGCTTTTTGTGCCGCCAGGCGGAAGCTTCCCGCTGGAATCTCGCCGGGAGCGCTTGGGGGGGCTTCAAAAAGGGCGATGGCCCCCGCCACGGAGGGGCTGTTGCCCAGCCATTGTGGTTTGAGCGTAGCCACCACAAAGTAGCCTGCTAGCAGGATCGTGGCGGTTTGGGAGAACAGTAGCCATAGACGTTTCATAGTCGCGAATTGTAGGGTGCCCGCCGTGACGCGGTACATTGCACGGCTTATATGGCAAATCCACAGCCCTCCAGTCAGGTGATTCATATTCACCCCCGCGCGCCGCTCAAACCAGCTTGGGGTGTGGCGTGCAATGGGTGTGGGGTGTGCTGTTTGTCAGAACCATGTCCCTTGGGTGTTGTGCTGTCACGCAGGCGCCGCGGTGCATGCGGTGCCGTTCAATGGAGTGAAACGCTAAACCTGTACCGCTGCGGTGCCATCGTTGCCCCGCGCCAAGTGATTGAAGCGCGGCTAGCACCACGCTGGCTTTGGCTGGCACCGGCCCTGGCTTGGGTGCTGGGGCGTTTGGCGCGGCGCTGGATTGCCGCCGGGATCGGCTGCGATAGCAGCGTCGAGGCCGGGCCCATGCCATCAACGACAATGCAAGACCCTTCCTCGGGCTACCCCCATGACTGAACGCCACCAACTTCAATCCGCATTTGACGCTCTGTTGCAGCCCGGGCAATTCAAAGACTATTGCCCCAACGGCTTGCAAGTGGAGGGGCGTTTGGAAGTGCGCAAGATTGTGTCCGGCGTGACCGCCAGTTTGGCGCTGATTGAAGCCGCCATTGCCGTCCAGGCAGATACGATCCTTGTTCACCACGGCCTGTTTTGGCGCGGTTACGATGGCCGAATCACGGGCTGGATGCGTCAACGCCTTGCGCCCTTGTTTGCGCACAACATCAATCTGTTTGCCTACCATTTGCCACTCGATGCCCATGCTGAGTTGGGAAACAATGCCCAATTGGGGCTGCGCCTGGGATTGGCGGTCGAGGGTCGATTTGGGGATCAGCAACTGGGCTGCCTGGGCGTGCCAGTTGGTCGCTCGTTTAATGATGCGCGGGCGCTGGCCGTGCATGTCGAAAGCATATTGGGCCGGTCTGTGGTGTTGGTGCCCGGAAAGCCGGGCCCGATTCGCCGCGTGGCGTGGTGCAGCGGCGGGGCGCAAAGCTATTTCGAAGAGGCGATTGCTGCGGGGGTGGATGCCTTCATAACCGGGGAAATCTCCGAGCCCCAAGCCCATTTGGCGCGTGAGTGTGGCGTGGCCTACCTGGCCTGCGGGCACCACGCGACCGAGCGCTATGGAGCGTCTGCCGTGGGTGGGTCGGTGGCGCAGCAATTGGGGTTGGAGCATGTGTTCATCGACATTGATAACCCGGCCTGAAATTCACTGACAGAGTGCCCATATGAATCACCACGCTGACACAAAATCAACGCCCGGACCGCAGCAATCGATTGTGATAACCATGGGCGATGCGGCCGGGATAGGCCCGGAAATCATCGCAAAAGCGTTTCGCGCGCAGCCAGAACTCATGGCGGGCTGCTTCGTTGCGGGCGATGTGCAGACGATGCGCAGGGCTGCTGGTGTAGTGGTGGGGGCAGGGCAGGTCGCACTGCCGGTGGCGGTACTCGCTGGCCCTGTTCTGGTTCAGGATGTTCCTCCGAATTGCATTCCGGTACTTCAAGTGGGCGCAGAGCTGTCACCGGTTCCTTGGGGGGTGGTCAGCGCCTCTGCGGGTGAGTTTGCGGGTCGCTGCGTGCTCTGGGCTGCCGATGCTGCGTTGCATGGGGACGTCGCCGCTGTGGTCACCGCGCCCTTGCATAAGGAGGCGCTTTCGGCGGCAGGTGCCCCTTATGACGGCTTTCCCGGCCATACCGAGATGCTGCAAGCCCAGGCGGCGCAGTTTCTTGGCCAATCCGTGAAGCGGGTTCCGGTGCGCATGATGCTGGCCAATGATGAGCTGCGTACCGTGCTGGTCAGCATTCACATGTCAATGCGCGATGCCATTGATGCGGTCACTTTTGACAATGTGCTGGAAACGCTGCGCATTACCCACGCAGCCTTGTCCAAAGTGCTCGGGCGCGCGCCGCGCATAGCGGTGGCGGGGCTCAATCCGCACGCGGGCGAGGGCGGGTTGTTTGGCCGTGAAGAGATGGACCTTATCTTGCCCGCAATGCAGGTCGCACGCGCCGAGGGTTGTTCGGTCAGTGGTCCCTGGGCACCGGACACCGTATTCATGCGGGCCCGCAACGCAGTGGGTCACCCCGGTGAATTTGATGTGGTCGTTGCCATGTACCACGACCAGGGTCTGATTCCGGTGAAATACCTGGGGGTGGAACAAGGGGTCAATGTCACCTTGGGTCTGCCCTTGGTGCGCACCAGTCCGGACCATGGCACTGCCTTCGATATCGCTGGGACCGGTCGTGCAGACCCGTCCAGCTTGATCAAAGCGGTGCGCATGGCGAGGCAGCTGTCTACTTCTTGAGGCTGTCGCGGATTTCGCGCAGCAGCAAAATGTCTTCGGCAGTGACCGTTGGCGCTGGTGCAGCCACAGGGGCTTCTTTTTTCAGGCGGTTGATCTGTTTCACCATCAAAAAGATGATAAACGCCAAAATGGCAAAGTTCACCGCCACGGTGATGAAGCTGCCGTAAGCGAATACCGGTACGCCCGCTTTCTTCAAATCGCTGAGCGTGCTGGCCGTTCCGGCTGGAATCGTTCCCAAAACGACGAACATGCTTGAGAAATCCAGCTTTCCGACAACGGCGCCTACCACCGGCATGATCAGATCTCCCACAATCGAATCCACGATCTTGCCGAAAGCGCCACCAATAATGACGCCCACGGCCAAGTCGATCACATTGCCTTTGACGGCGAAATCCTTAAATTCCTGAATCATTCCCATGATTGGTCTCCTTTGCTGCAAAAAAGAGGGATGTTAACGAGAAACCGGTTGGACTTCCCTTGATTCGCAGTCATATAAATCGCCATTAAATCCCACCTGAGTCGTCAGCTACAATCGCCGCTTACCCCTAGTAGTGAAGTTCATTGAGGATTCTCATGAGTCAAACCCTTGTCGACAACCAACCGATCGACTCCAGCAAGCGGACTTGGTTAATTGCCTCTGGCTGCGCTGGCGCAGTTGGTGGTGTAGCAACCGCAATCCCGTTTGTAAGTACGTTTCAACCATCCGAGCGGGCCAAAGCGGCCGGCGCAGCAGTTGAGGTCGATATTGGCGGGCTTCAGCCCGGTGAAAAAATGACTGTCGAGTGGCGCGGAAAGCCAGTCTGGATCGTCCGCCGCACACCCGAGCAATTGGGCGTGTTGTCCACTTTGTCGGGTCAGTTGGCAGACCCCGACTCCAAGCGCAAGCCGGACGAATTCACGCCGGTGTATGCCCGCAACGAAGGCCGATCCATCAAGCCGGAATTCTTTATCGCAGTCGGTATTTGCACCCATTTGGGATGCTCGCCCTCCGATAAATTCAAAACAGGTGCACAACCCTCCTTGCCCGACGATTGGCAAGGTGGATTTTTGTGCCCCTGCCACGGCTCGACCTTTGATATGGCCGGCCGGGTTTATAAAAATAAACCAGCGCCCGATAATCTTGAAGTGCCCCCGCACGTTTTCCTCTCCGACAGCAAGGTGCTGATCGGTGAAGATAAAAAAGCCTGACCCCAGCGTACGGAGCACAACATGGCTGAAATGAAAGAAATTTCCCCCAACGCACCAGTGGCTGCAAAACTGCTGAATTGGGTTGATAACCGTTTTCCCCTGAGCAAGCTCTACAACGAGCACATGGGCGAGTACTACGCGCCCAAGAACTTCAACTTCTGGTACATCTTTGGTGCATTGGCGACGCTGGTGCTGGTGATCCAGATCGTGACAGGTATCTTCCTGGTTATGCACTACAAGCCTGATGCCGCATTGGCGTTTGGCTCTGTCGAGTACATCATGCGCGACGTGCCTTGGGGCTGGTTGATCCGTTACATGCACTCCACGGGCGCGTCCGCGTTCTTTGTCGTGGTGTACATGCATATGTTCCGCGGATTAATTTACGGAAGCTACCGTAAGCCCCGTGAGTTGGTTTGGTTGTTTGGTTGCGGTATCTTCTTGGCACTCATGGCCGAAGCCTTTATGGGATATCTGCTGCCATGGGGCCAAATGAGCTATTGGGGCGCGCAAGTAATCGTCAACTTGTTTGCTGCCGTGCCCTTCGTGGGTCCCGATTTGGCTTTGCTGATTCGTGGTGACTACGTGGTGGGCGACGCGACTTTGAACCGATTCTTCAGCTTCCATGTGATTGCAGTGCCGTTGGTGCTCTTGGGCTTGGTGGCGGCACACATCATTGCGTTGCACGAAGTGGGTTCCAACAATCCGGACGGTGTGGAAATCAAGGGGCCTGACGCACCGAAAGATGCCAATGGACATCCCTTGGATGGAATTCCTTTTCACCCTTACTACACTGTGCACGACATTTTTGCGGTCAGCATGTTCCTGATGGTATTCACGGCCATCATCTTCTTTGCCCCTGAATTTGGCGGGTATTTCCTGGAATACAACAACTTCATTCCGGCTGATCCACTGCAAACACCATTGCACATTGCTCCGGTTTGGTATTTCACTCCTTATTACTCAATGCTTCGTGCTATCACCAGTGAAATGGTGTACGCCTTGATTGCTTGCGTCTTGGGTGGTGCAGTGCTGAGCGCGGTCAAGTTCAAGATGCCAGTTATCTTTAAAGGTGTGATCCTTGGCGCGGCCTTGGCCGTGACCGCGATGATGCTCTCCATTGATGCCAAGTTCTGGGGCGTGGTGGTGATGGGCGGTGCCGTGGTCATCCTGTTCTTCTTGCCATGGCTCGACTACAGCCCCGTCAAGTCGATCCGCTACCGCCCTGATTGGCACAAATACCTTTATGGCATCTTTGTGATCAACTTCGTCGTGTTGGCTTATTTGGGTGTGCAACCCCCTTCCGCGATCGGTGAGCGCGTGTCGCAGGTCGGGACTTTGTTCTACTTCGGCTTCTTCATACTAATGCCTTGGTGGAGCGCCTTGGGTAAATCCAAGCCAGTGCCGACCCGTGTCAATTTTTCTGCCCACTAAGTCGGGAAAAATTCATATGAAAAAAGTAATCATCACACTGATCGCGGCGCTGGGATTTTTCGTGTCGGCTCAGGCCAACACTGGCGGCATCGCTTGGGACAAAGCCCCAAACAAGACCAATGACCTCGCGGCCCTGCAAAACGGCGCGAAGTTGTTTGTTAATTACTGCCTGAATTGCCATTCGGCTGCTTTCATGCGGTTCAATCGTTTGACGGACATTGGTTTGACTGAGCAGCAAATCAAAGACAACTTGCTGTTTACAACGGAAAAAGTGGGCGAGACCATGAAGTCGGCCATTGATCCAAAGCAGGCAAAATTGTGGTTTGGCGCGAACCCGCCTGACCTGACCGTGATTGCACGCTCGCGTTCAGCGGCTGGGCAAGGTACAGGCGGCGACTACCTGTACACCTATATGCGTACCTTCTATCCAGATGAAACAAAGGCAACTGGCTGGAATAATCTGGCATTTCCGAACATTGCTATGCCCCATGTTTTGTGGGAGTTGCAGGGTAAGCGTGTGCCAGTCTATGAAACAGTGTCAGAGCATGGCCACGAAGTGCAAATTCACAAGGGCTGGGAGCAAATAACACCCGGCACGATGACGCCCGTGCAATACGACCAAGCTATCGGCGATCTGGTGAGCTACCTGCAATGGATGGCAGAGCCAGCCCAAAATACACGAATTCGTGTGGGAGTTTGGGTGTTGTTGTTCTTGTCAGTCATGACCTTATTTACTTGGCGCCTCAATGCGGCGTTCTGGAAAGACATCAAGTAACACGTCTTATTCTGTCAATCACGCTTCGTAAGGGGCCTTGTTTGATGGGTTCAGAGTGGGCTTGCCAACGCAGTCCACTCTTTTTAATTTTTAGGAGTCTCTCGTCATGATGGTGCTGTATTCAGGAACAACCTGCCCTTTTTCCCATCGTTGCCGCTTTGTATTGTTTGAGAAGGGAATGGATTTTGAGATTCGCGATGTCGACTTGTACAACAAGCCTGAAGACATCAACGTCATGAATCCCTATGGACAGGTTCCTATCTTGGTGGAGCGCGATCTGATCCTGTACGAGTCCAACATCATCAATGAATATATTGATGAGCGTTTCCCTCATCCACAGTTGATGCCGGGAGACCCTGTGGACCGCGCCCGGGTGCGTTTATTTCTGCTGAATTTCGAAAAAGAGCTGTTCGTGCATGTTTCAACCTTGGAGGCACGCGCATCCAAAGGAAACGAAAAAACGTTGGAGAAAGCCCGAGCACATATCCGCGATCGTCTGACGCAACTTGCCCCAGTGTTTTTGAAGAACAAGTACATGCTGGGGGATAGTTTCTCCATGCTGGACGTTGCGATCGCACCATTGCTTTGGCGCTTGGACTACTACGGAATTGACCTGAGCAAAAATGCCGCGCCATTGCTTAAGTATGCCGAGCGTATTTTTTCGCGACCCGCGTACATTGAGGCATTGACACCGTCCGAAAAAGTAATGCGGAAATAATCGGCTCAAATCCAACATGATTGACGCTCAAGACTCAAGTTCAACGCGCCCTTATCTCATTCGAGCACTGTACGAGTGGTGCACCGACAATGGCTACACGCCATTTATCGCCGTATTGGTCAACGATTCGGTGCGCGTTCCCAATGAGTTTGTAAAGGATGGTGAAATTGTCTTAAACATCAGTTTTGATGCGACCAGCTCCCTGAATTTGGGAAACGATGTTATTGAATTCAAGGGTCGATTTGGCGGTGTGGCAAGGGACATCTACATTCCGGTGGAACGCGTGTTGGCCATCTATGCGCGTGAAAACGGGCAGGGAATGGCTTTCCCAATGTTGGCGGCCTCCGGTGTTTCACCTGAAAATGTGGGCGTATCGGAGTCAAAAGGCAATACTTTGACAAGCGTAGGTAGCTCCTCAGAAGACAACGAAGCCACAACACCTCCCCGGCCACCGTCTGGAGCAAGACCGTCCCTGACTCGGATCAAATAGTTTATTTTCGGCCCCAAACAGGGGTGGGTGGTGATGTAGAATTCAGCCCGTGCCGCTTTAGCTCAGTTGGTAGAGCAACCGCCTTGTAAGCGGTAGGTCGTCAGTTCGATTCCGACAAGCGGCACCATTTCCCCTAACCGACAGAGTTTGTTCTACAGGCTGTTGCGTGACTTTTGAACCTTTAGCCGTATGGCACTGACATCCCAACCCTTTGAGCGTAAGTGTGACTCCAAAGAGGGTAGAAGTTGGCGAATTTTTGCCGCGACAGCGTTGTTGGTCAAAATCAGGCACCACGATGTGCCATCGATTGGGCCGGCACTGACCTCTGACCGCAAGGACATCGGAATCAGCGCTTCGATTGATTGGAGTCGCGCGGTCGACTCCATGGCGAGTTTGGCAAGTTGGGCAAGAGTCGGGGAGTCTTGGGTGGCTTGAAGCAAGGTTACAGAATGATTGCGGCGATTCATGACCTACACAATGAGGGTTTCAGGATGCAGTTGATTATCACGGATGCTTGGCTGGCAAAAAGCCGAGCAATTCATTTGAGTGGTACCAAATTGGCGCTCGCCGTTCTTGGTTTGTCGTTTTTTCTCATGCTGCTGTCAGCTGTTTTGTACCACTGGGTATTTCTCAAAGGAGCTCGTGAGGGGTGGCCAATTGTTGGCACGCTGGTGCGCCTGGTTGTTAAGGATGATTTTGCGCAGCGGGATCGCTTCATGCGTGAAAATATTGACGTCATGGCGCGAAAGTTGGGCGAAATGCAGGCCAAGGTATTGCAACTGGAATCGCTAGGCGAGCGGGTGTCGAGTTTGGCAGGGGTCAACCCTGCAGACATCAAGAAGAAGCCCGGGCAGGGCGGGGCGTTGATCGCAGGTCATGCCTTGTCATTGGATGAACTTCGGGTAACCTTGGTTGAGCTGGATCAACTAACCGATCAACGCACGGATTTGATGACATTGATTGAGTCCCAGCTTTTTGAACAACGCATCAAGAAAATGATGGTGCCAACCCAGGTGCCAGTATCAAACGCCAGTTTGGGTTCTATCTTTGGTTGGCGTATTGATCCGATTACGGGTCAATCAGCGCTGCATACCGGATTGGATTTTTCAGCCGAAACAGGTGCACCAATTTTTTCTGCTGCCGGCGGGGTTGTCGTGGCGCAAGAGTACCACTCGCAATACGGGAACATGATTGAAATTGACCACGGCAATGGTCTTGTTTCACGCTATGCGCATTCCTCAAAGGTGTTTGTAAAAAAAGGTGACCTGATTAAGCGGGGTCAGAAAATTGCGGAAGTAGGAACCACAGGGCGATCGACTGGGCCGCATTTGCATTTTGAGGTGCTCGTGCAGGGCGTACCGCAGGATCCCCAGAAATTCCTCAATGCCGGACGCAACGTCCCTGCATCAACTGCTCTAGCGCAACGGTAAAATAAAGCGTTTGGTTTATCTGGAGTCAAGCAGACTGAGCCCACGGTTGCGTTTCACCAGATTGACCCCAATTCACTCAGATTAGAAAAAGGACTGCGCTGCTCTGCTGCCTATATTGGGTGGCAGGCCAGTCTTGCATGCATGGCCACCAACATCCTGACAAAAATCTTCGGCAGTCGCAATGACCGACTCCTCAAACAATACCGCACCGTTGTTGCACGCATCAATGCCATGGAGCCTCAGTTTGAACTGCTATCGGACGATGGTTTGCGCGCAAAAACGCAGGAGTTTAAAGAGCGCGTTGCCAGGGGTGAAACGCTTGACGCTATTCTTCCTGAGGCTTTCGCTGTGGTGCGAGAGGGTTCGAAACGCATCATGAAGATGCGGCACTTTGATGTGCAACTCTTGGGTGGCATGTCCTTGCATAACGGGAAAATTTCCGAAATGCGAACTGGCGAGGGTAAGACCTTGACGGCAACACTGCCTGTCTACCTGAATGCTTTGACGGACAAGGGAGTCCACGTTGTCACGGTCAACGACTACTTGGCGAATCGGGATGCCCAATGGATGGGCCGTCTGTATAACTTCCTGGGTCTGACTGTGGGTATTAATTTGCCACAGATGCCAAGAGAGGAAAAGCAGGCGGCTTACCGCGCCGACATCACTTACGGCACCAATAATGAGTACGGATTTGACTACTTGCGGGACAATATGGTCTACGAAGTGGCCGACCGGGTGCAGCGAGGTCTGAACTACGCGATCGTGGATGAGGTTGACTCCATATTGATCGATGAAGCGCGTACACCGCTCATCATCAGTGGTCAGGCAGAAGACCACACAGAAATGTATTTGGCCATCAACAAGGCTGCGCCTAAGTTGCAGCGCCAAGAAGGGGAGGCTGACCCACGCACCGGTGAGGGTGTAACAAAGCCCGGCGACTTCACGGTGGATGAGAAAAGCCACCAAGTCTTTTTGACCGAGCAAGGCCACGAGACCGCAGAGCAAATTTTTGCAGACCTGGGTTTGATTCCAGTGGGTGCATCGCTGTACGACCCAGCCAATATCACGCTGATGCACCATTTGTATGCAGCGTTGCGCGCCAATCACCTCTATCACAGAGATCAGCATTATGTGGTTCAGCAGGGCGAAATCGTCATCGTCGACGAATTCACAGGTCGCTTGATGACCGGGCGCCGTTGGAGTGATGGTCTGCATCAAGCGGTCGAGGCCAAGGAAGGTGTGGTCATTCAAGCTGAAAACCAGACATTGGCATCCATCACGTTCCAAAATTACTTTCGCTTGTACGGGCGCCTGGCTGGCATGACGGGTACGGCCGACACCGAGGCCTACGAGTTTCAGGAAATTTACGGCTTGGAAACGGTGGTTATTCCACCGAACCAGATTAGTCGCCGTGACGATCAGTTAGACCGCGTCTACAAGACTACCCGTGAAAAATACGAGGCGGCAATCAAGGATATTCGGGAATGCTACGAGCGCGGGCAACCCGTACTTGTAGGCACTACATCGATTGAAAATTCGGAAATCATTGCGGAGTTGCTTGAAAAAGAACAATTGCAGCACCAGGTCTTGAACGCAAAACAGCATGCGCGGGAGGCCGACATTGTGGCCCAAGCCGGGCGTGCCAAGATGATCACGATTGCAACCAATATGGCCGGCCGTGGCACTGACATTGTGCTGGGTGGCAGCATTGAAGGCGTGATCAATGCCATCGAGGCGGACGTTGGGTTAGATGATGCCGCTAAAGAGAGCGCCATTGCAAACGTGCGCAAACAGTGGGTTCTTGACCATGAACAGGTCAAAGCACTTGGCGGATTGCGAATCATCGCCACAGAGCGCCACGAATCCCGTCGCATTGATAACCAACTGCGTGGGCGGTCTGGGCGACAGGGTGACCCAGGGTCTTCGCGCTTTTACTTGAGCCTGGACGACGCTCTGATGCGTATTTTTGCGGGCGATCGGGTTAAGGCCATCATGGACCGATTGAAAATGCCCGATGGTGAGGCGATTGAGGCAGGTATTGTGACTCGCAGCATCGAAAGCGCGCAGCGCAAGGTGGAGGCGCGCAACTTTGACATGCGCAAGCAATTGCTGGAATACGACGATGTGTCCAATGATCAGCGCAAGGTGATCTATCAGCAGCGCAATGCTATTTTGGATGCGCAGGATTTAAGCGCCCAGATCGACTCCTTGCGCGAAGGTTGTTTCAACGACTTGGTGCGGCAATACATACCCGTTGAGTCCGTGGAAGAGCAGTGGGATATTCGCGCCCTTCAAAAAGTCTTGGGCGAAGAGTGGCAGCTTGAACTGGACTTGTTGAAGCAGGTCGCTGAGGCCAGCGCTATTACGGATGAGGACCTGTTGGAGACCGTGACAACCGCGGCCAATGCGTTTTTCCAAGCCAAGGTTGCGCAAGTGGGGTCGGAAAACTTCACCCAGTTTGAACGAATGGTCTTGTTGCAGACGATTGACAGCCATTGGCGTGACCATTTAAGTGCATTGGACTACTTGCGCCAGGGCATACACCTGCGCGGGTACGCGCAGAAGCAGCCAAAACAAGAATACAAGCGTGAAGCGTTCGAGTTGTTTGGGCAATTGCTGGACTCCGTCAAAAACGAGGTCACCAAAGTCTTGATGACCGTAAAAATCCAATCCGGGGAGCAGCTGGAAGAAGCGGCTGATGCCATGGAAACCCGTGGTGAAAACATTGCCAACGTTACGTACAGTGCTCCTACGGAAACTGGAGAAGTCGAAACAACCGTCGATCAGGAAACTGTTCGTGTAGCTGCATCAGACCTGCCGCGGGTTGGTCGCAACGATCCATGCCCCTGCGGGAGTGGAAAGAAATACAAACACTGCCATGGAAAATTGGCTTAAGGAAAAACATGCCCGTTAATTTACCGATCCCGGATTGCGCGACACTTTTCCCCATTGATGGTGTTCGCATTGGCGTCACCGAAGCTGGCGTACGCAAGGTGGGTCGTAAAGACCTCTCTGTGGTGCTGATAGACGAGGGAGCCAGTGTTTCTGGCGTGTTCACTACCAATCGGTTTTGCGCTGCACCAGTGCAGGTGTGCCGCGAGAATCTGGCGACTGGGCTGGGAGTGCGCGCCATGTTGATAAATACCGGCAATGCCAATGCCGGAACCGGGGCCGACGGTTTGGCGCGTGCGCACAGCACCTGTCAGGCGCTGGCACAGCGTTTGGGTGTCGGGGTGCAGCAGATACTGCCATTTTCCACTGGCGTGATCATGGAGCCGTTGCCCCATGACCGCATAGAGGCCGGTTTGGCCGCCGCGATTGCTGACGCCAAGCCCGGCAACTGGATGCGCGCCGCCGAAGGCATCATGACAACCGATACCGTGCCCAAGGCGTTTGGTGCTCAAGTCACCATTGGGGGTAAATTGGTCAGTATTACTGGCATTAGCAAGGGCGCAGGCATGATTCGCCCCAACATGGCGACGATGCTGGGCTTTATCGCCACTGATGCATCGGTAAGTCAGTCCTTGATGCACCAGCTGGCACTGGAGCTGGCCGAGGGCTCCTTCAACCGCGTGACGGTGGATGGAGATACCTCGACGAATGATTCATTGGTAGTTATTGCCACCAATAAGGTTGGGCACGCGGTCATTGAATCTTTAGACGGTACTGATGGCAAGATACTTAAAGATGCCATGCTAGCCGTTGCACGCAATTTGGCGCAAGCTATCGTTCGCGATGGCGAGGGTGCCACCAAGTTCATCACCGTGCAAATTACAGGTGGTCGTGACGCTTCAGAGTGCCGCAAGGTGGCCTACGCCATTGCCCATTCACCACTGGTCAAGACCGCCTTCTATGCGAGCGACCCCAACTTGGGCCGCATTCTTGCGGCGGTGGGCTACGCAGGGGTGGACGATCTGGATCAAGGACGCATCGAGCTATTCCTTGACGATGTGCACGTTGCCACCCATGGTGGACGTAACCCGAACTACCGCGAGGAAGATGGGCAGCGCGTGATGAAGCAGAGCGAAATTACGGTGCGCGTTGAATTGGGGCGTGGAACTGCTGCCGAGACCGTTTGGACCTGTGATTTCAGTCACGAATATGTGACCATCAATGCCGACTACCGCTCTTGACGAACATGGCCATTCAATGAGCGATCAGCTGGAACAATTCCTGACCCGTGCCGTACTTTTTATGGAGCGCGTTGAAGCGTCCTTGATTCATCCCATGGAGGCACCCGATTGGAATGCCTCCATTGCGTTTCGCTACCGTAAACGCAGTTCTGGGCAGGGCGTTTTGGCACCGGTGCGGCACATTGGTGCCATGAATCTGGCAGATCTGAAAGAGATTGATGTTCAGAAGGAAAAAATTCAGCGTAACACCGCACAGTTTGTGCAAGGGCTCCCGGCTAACAACGTGTTGCTGACGGGCGCGCGCGGCACGGGCAAGTCTTCGCTGATCCGCGGCTGCTTGCACGCCTTTTCTGTACAGGGTCTGCGGCTGATTGAGGTGGACAAGGCCGACTTGGTTGACTTGCCAGATATCGTGGACCTGGTGGCGACACACCCTGAGAAGTTCATTATTTTCTGTGACGACTTGAGTTTTGACGATGGGGAGCCTGGTTACAAAGCGCTGAAGTCTGTTTTGGATGGCTCAGTGGCAGCGGCGACACCCAATGTATTGATTTATGCAACCAGCAACCGTCGCCATCTGCTACCCGAATACATGGCTGAGAATTTGACTTACTCGCATACGCCGGATGGGGAGATTCACCCGGGGGAAGGCGTCGAAGAAAAAATTTCGCTGTCAGAGCGTTTTGGCCTGTGGGTCAGCTTCTACCCCTTCAACCAAGAGGAATACCTGCAGATTGTGGGGCAATGGTTGTCTTCGCTCGGTGTCGTTTCCCAGGACATCGCCAAAGCGAGGCCGGAGGCACTAATTTGGGCTCTGGAGCGCGGATCTCGCAGTGGACGTGTGGCTCTGCAATTCGCACGGGACTATTCCGGCAGGCGCAGCCTCCCGTTATGACTGCGCAGTCGCTGGTGGCAGATCCCAACGTGGCCCGTGAGGGAGGCACCCACCGCAGTGTGGTTGAAGTCGCAGTCGGTGTTCTTGTGAGGGAAGATGGAGCTTTCCTGCTCACTTCACGCCCGCAGGGGAAGGTCTATGCCGGTTACTGGGAGTTCCCTGGTGGCAAGCTTGAAGTGGGTGAGTCGGTCGAGCAAGCGCTCAAACGTGAGTTGTATGAGGAGCTTGGCATTGAGATCGGAGTCGCTCATCCATGGAAAATTGAAATGGTGGACTACCCTCACGCCTTGGTTCGATTGCACTTTTGCAAAGTGTTCGACTGGGTGGGTGCGCTGGAGATGCGTGAACTGCAATCATCTTCATGGCAGCAGTTACCCGTGCAAGTGCAGCCCGTTCTGCCGGGCACCGTTCCCGTATTGCAATGGTTTGCACAGGAGCGACAGTATTCTGGCGCTACACATTTGATAGCTGCTTGCGCATATATCTAAAGGGCTGGCGGGCTAATTGGCTTAAAAAATAACGCCGCGCCTGTCTCGGAAATACGCGGCTATTGCAGCTTGGCGCTGTCCGATGGCGCATCTTCATGCGGCTCTTGCGTGGCAACCCGGAACTCTTCGCTTGCCCATGCGCCCAAATCTATGTTTTTGCAGCGAATACTGCAAAAGGGCCTTGCGGGGTTGGTCGGGGCATAGACGCTGTCTCCGCCACAGGTCGGGCATCGTACGATTTTTGGACTCAGGAGCACAGCGTAAGCTCAAATGCTCCGTCTTCATTGCTTGAATGCAGACGGTCGTCGCTCTCATGACGCATCATTCGAATAGAGATCATCAAGCGGTTCCCGCTGATTTCGGGGATCAAGCTCAACGCAGGGTTAAGTGCAAGGCGCAGCAACTGAAAAGTACGCCCTTGCGGCAGATTTTGTTGGAATTGTCCACCCACCGCAATCACCTTTTGAGGCGCGCCCGAATCGCGTAAGAGCTTGAGCAAGAGGTGAATCGATTCCGAAAGGGGGGCCAGCGTGGATGCCCAACGCTGCAAATCGGCTTGGCGTGAAACTACGCTGCGGTGTTGCCACGCAAAATATGCGGGTAGATCGAATTCACACGTGCCTCCTGGAATGCCAACCCGGCTACGTATGCTCATCAGCCAGTCATTTTCCGTGAGTGCTTGTCCCGCCTTGCCAATGAGACCGGTCAGGGCGGCATAACAACGTTCCAGCTGGCCGACGACTTGATCAAGCATCTCTTCCTCAATTGCCGGATTGCCCCGGTAACCATTCAGGATCTGTTTTTGCTTCTCCAGATCCTTTAGGACATCAGATTTCAAGTCGGCCCGCGCGCCAACATCCATCACTTCAAAAATGGTGGTAAGTGCGAAATGGTGGTCTATCGGTGCAGTGCGGGCCATTAGCTCAGACAAGCTAAGGAACAGATGCTCCAAACGCAAATAGGTGCGAATGCGTTCGTTGAAGGGGTATTCGTAGAGGATCACGCTGTTTTTTCCGGTGGGCGAATCATAGCCCGAACTGGGTGCCAATTTCTTGAACATGCATCGCCAGTGCGTCCAAAGTTATCTCATCGTTGAACAGCACCATGTCAGCGGCGCTAAGCCTGTCTTCACGGGTAGCCTGTGCTGCCAATATCTTCATTACCTCGGCTGCATCTAGTGCACTGCGGACTGCGACGCGTGCGATTTGGGTCGACGCCAAGCAGTCGACGACCAAGATTCGGTCGAGCGATTTCCGCCAGTGCTTTGACTCCACCAAAAGCGGAATATCAAACACGATACAGGTGGCACCGGAGCTTTCCGCCAATTGGGCCTGGCGGGCAATTACTTGTCCCACCATCGGGTGAACAATTTCTTCGAGTCGACTCTTAACCGCCCTGTCGCCATAGACTAAATGGCGCATCTTCTCCCGGTTTAATGCGCCTTCTGCGTCCAAGATATCCGCACCGAAGGCCGCTTTGAGTTGCGTAATTGCGGCTCCTTTGGGCGCCGTAACAGCTCTGGCGATCGCGTCGGCATCAATCAAATGCGCCCCAAGCTGCGCCAGAAATGCTGCCACCGTGCTTTTCCCACTACCGATTCCACCTGTTAGACCCAGTCTCACTGCCGATGCCACAGCCTACAGTCCTACGGATTGCCGCAGCGCGGCGGGCCCAAATACCAGTGCTGCCAGGCCGGCACCAGCCAGAAAGGGGCCAAACGGAACGTAGCCGCCCTCGCGCAGCCCGGTACTGAACTTCATTGCAATGCCAACAATTGCCCCGATGATCGAGGCCAACAAAATCATGGGAATTAGCGTTTGCCAACCAAACCAGGCGCCTAATGCAGCAAACAGTTTGAAGTCCCCATAGCCCATACCTTCTTTTCCGGTCACCAGCTTAAAGGCCCAATAAACTGACCAGAGCGACAGGTATCCGGCGACCGCGCCCCAAAACGCAGAATTCAGCCCTACCGGAGTCCACTGCAAACTGGCGGCCACCAAACCCAGCCACAGCAGGGGCAGTGTCAGATCGTCTGGCAGTAGCGTGGTATCCCAATCAATGAGTGCCAATGTTAAAAGGATGGCTGAAAAGATGCACCAAACCAGGCCAGTTGGACTTGCGCCCCATTGCCCAACGCAGAAGAAAAACAGCATGGCGGTTGTCGTTTCAACGAGCGGGTAACGCGGACTGATGGGTGCCTTGCAGGCCGAGCATTTTCCACGAAGGAAAAGATAGCTGATGACGGGAATGTTCTCAAGCCACGTAATTTGATGGCTGCAATGTGGGCACCGTGAGCGGGGGAGCATCAGATTGAAAGGCGCAGTTTCTAGCGCAGTCGTATTGCCGGACATTTCTGCACATTCCGCAGCCCATTGCCGCTCCATCATTTTCGGTAAGCGGTAGACCACCACATTCAGAAAACTGCCGATAAGCAGTCCAAATACGCTCGCACAAGCGGCCTCAAACCATAGAAAGCCCATGCCCATTAAACGACCTGCCCGAGTTTGAAAATTGGCAGGTACATGGCGACCACAATGCCGCCGATGACCGTCCCCAAAATCACAATAATGATGGGCTCCATCAGGCTGGATATGCCAGCCACCATATCGTCCACCTCTGCTTCGTAGAAGTCGGCAGCCTTGCCCAACATGTGGTCAATCGAGCCGGACTCTTCCCCAATCGCACACATTTGCAGAACCATGGATGGAAAAAGGTTCGCGTTTGACATGGCGGCCGTGAGGGCCGTGCCGGTGGAGACCTCTTGTTGAATTTTGATCGTTGCCTCTGCGTAAACGATATTTCCTGCAGCGCCACCCACCGAATCCAGCGCCTCCACCAGGGGCACACCAGCGGCAAACATCGTAGATAGAGTTCGGGTCCAGCGCGCAATACAGGATTTCTCCACCAATACACCAAAAATCGGCAACTTACGCATGATGCGGTCCATGATGCCCTGCATCTTGACGCTGCGCTTCCAGGTTTCCAGAAAGTAGTAGACACCGCCACCAAGGCCGCCAAAGATTAGGTACCAGTATTGGATAAAGAACTCACTCATGGCGATCACAACCAGAGTGGGCATGGGAAGTTCGCCGCCAAAGGACGAAAAGACCGATTTGAAAGAAGGGATCACAAAAATCATGATCACGGCGACCACTACAAAAGCCACGATGAGCACCGTAATCGGGTACATCAAGGCGGACTTAATCTTGGATTTGATGGCCTCGGTCTTTTCCATGTAGACCGCAAGCCGGTCCAACAGTTGATCCAGAATACCCGCGGACTCGCCGGCCTCAATCAAATTGCAATACAGGTTATCGAAGTAAATTGGAAATTTCCGAAACGCCACACTCAACGATGTTCCGGTTTCAACATCTGTACGAATGTCGTTGAGTAATTTGGTGACGCTTGGGTTGGGGTTGCCCCGGCCCACAATATCAAAAGCCTGCAGCAAAGGCACGCCAGCTTTCATCATGGTGGCCAATTGACGTGTGAAGATGGCCAAATCTTTCGGCTTGATCGCCTTGCCACTTCGCATGCGGCGCTTCTTGATCGTGGTGGGGTTCACACCTTGGCGTCTTAAAAACGCCTTGACCTGGTTTTCTCCAATCGCACGCGTTTCGCCCCGAACCTGCTTGCCGTTTCGGTCCTTCCCTTCCCATTCGAAAACAACTTCCTTGACGTCGACTTTGTTCGCTGTAGCCATAGGGTTTCCCAGTCTGCGTTTATATGTTTGTAACTGCCAGAACTTCTTCCAATGAAGTCAGCCCTTGCTTCACCTTGTGCAGACCGGACTGCCGCAAAGAGCGAACTCCCTCCGCCTCTGCTTGCGCCGCAATGTCCAATGCACTGCCATCTCGCAAGATGATGCGTTGTATTTCCTCACTGATGGGCATCACTTGGTAAATCCCGACGCGCCCCTTGTAGCCACTGTTGCACATTGAGCAACCTACGGCACGGTAGGGTTTCCAGCTACCGTCAAGGTCTGCCCCTTTGAAGCCGGCGTCTTGAAGCGCTTTCATGGGAACATCCGCAGGTGCCTTGCAGTTCAGACACAGGCGACGCGCCAAGCGCTGCGCCGTGATCAGGATGACGCTGGACGCAATATTGAATGGAGCAATCCCCATGTTTCGCATGCGCGTAAGGGTGGCCGGCGCATCGTTGGTGTGCAGCGTAGACAGCACCAAATGGCCGGTCTGAGCGGCTTTTATAGAAATATCCGCGGTCTCCAGATCCCGGATCTCCCCCACCATGATGATGTCCGGGTCTTGGCGCAAGAAGGACTTGAGCGCGACGGCAAAGGTCAGCCCCGCCTTGTCGTTCACGTTCACCTGGTTCACACCGGGGAGGTTGATTTCAGACGGGTCCTCGGCGGTCGCAATGTTGACGCCCGGCTGGTTCAATAGGTTTAAGCAGGTGTAAAGCGAAACCGTCTTGCCGGATCCGGTGGGCCCCGTGACCAGAATCATGCCGTAAGGCCTGCCGATTGCTTTGAGAAGGCGCTCCTTCTCTTCTGGTTCGTAACCCAAGGCCTCAATCCCCAGTTTGGCGCTGCTCGGGTCCAGTATCCGTATCACGATCTTCTCGCCAAACAGCGTTGGCAAGGTACTCACCCGAAAATCGATGACCCGATCGGCCCCAACCTTGAGTTTCATCTTGCCATCTTGCGGGACCCGCTTTTCAGAGATGTCCATCCGCGAAATCACTTTGATTCGCGACGCAAGCTTGTCTTTGATGGCGATAGGGGGACTGGCAATTTCACGTAGCTCACCGTCAATACGAAAACGGACCCGGTAGGTGTTTTCGTAGGGTTCAAAGTGCAGGTCGGAGGCCCGCATGCTGAACGCATCCATCAGCATCTTGTGCAAGAACCGAACAACCGGAGCATCCTCAACTTCCGCCACATTAGCCTGCGCATTATCGGAAACGGCTTCAGTTACCGATTCGTCAAATTCGAAATCGCCGCCAATGATGTCCTCCATCGCCTCGGTCGTCGTCGTCGTGGTCGCCGTCACCAATTTGGATAGCTTGTCGTATTCGGCAATAACCCAGTCAACGCCCAACTGGGTTGAGAACTTGATTTTTTCAGCTGCTCCTTGATCGGACGGATCAGCCGTGGCGACCATCAATCGATTGTTGCGTTTGCTGAGCACCACCACCCGGTAGTCCAGGCAAATCTTCCCATCCAGCAGGCCTTTTGGCAGTCGCTGCGGGTCAATGGCATCCAAGTCAATCAATGGAGCGGCAAATGCAGCGGATAGTGTGTGCGCCAGATCCACTGCGGAAACGGCACCAGATCCAACCAACTCAGCAATAAAGCTATTTTTTCCGGATAAGCCCTTGCGGTATATCTCTTCAGCTGACTTCTGACCAAGCTTTCCGGCGGCGACCAACGCCCTTCCCAAGCCCGGAAGGGCTATGCTGGACGGATCGCGATTAAGGGTGTCTACAGAGGCCATATCTTGTCAAGGATATCCTATGAATGGGATGCCTTCCTATCATTGGCTGTTGGGCAACGGAAACTTAGCCAAAAGCGGGCGAACCAAGCTGCTGTTCCTTGGATTAATGCTGTGCGCCGTCTGCCAACTTAGTGATTGCGCACCAGCAACTCGGTGGCCAACTGTATCAGGCAGTCTGTGTGCAATCCCTCGGGGAGGCGCTTGGCTGCGGCTACCGCCCTAAGTGCTTCTTGCTGAGCTGCCGCACGGGCAATGTCCAATGCCCCCGTGGCCTTTACGATGGCAATGACTTGGTCCAGCATAGCTAGATTGCCAGTTTCTATGGCCTGTCGAATCGTGGAGCGGTCTGCATTTGACCCCCGTTGCATGGCTGCAATCAGAGGTAGCGTGGCTTTTCCTTCTCGCAGGTCATCTCCCAGATTTTTCCCCATCATGGAGGCATCGCCTGCATAGTCCAGCACGTCGTCGATGACTTGAAACGCAGTACCTAAGGCCTGGCCATATTCGGCACAGGCGTCCTCCACCTTGGCACTTGCGCCTGCCAGAATGCTCCCTACGCGCGCACTGGCTTCAAATAACTTGGCGGTCTTGGATCGAATGACTTGCAGGTAACCGGCCTCGTCGAGTTCGGCGTTGTGCATGTTCATGAGTTGCAGCACTTCGCCCTCCGCGATGACGTTGGTTGCGTCAGCCAACACTTGCATGATGCGCATGCTTTGCGCGTCGACCATCATTTGAAACGCACGGGAGTACAGGAAGTCACCCACCAGAACGCTCGCCGGGTTTCCGAATTTGGCGTTTGCTGTTGCGCTCCCGCGGCGCAGTGCGGAGTCATCGACCACGTCATCATGCAGCAAGGTCGCAGTATGAATGAACTCGACCACTGCCGCCATGTTGAACCGCTGCTCACCCTTGTAGCCAAGGGCCCCGCAGCATAGAAGCAGAAGAATCGGGCGCAGACGTTTGCCGCCAGCCGCAATGATGTACTGGGAAACGCTGCCGACCAGCGGAACGCCAGAAGCTAGTCTCTGCGCGATGACTTCGTCGACCTGACGCATGTCTTGTTCGACGATGGAGAGCCCCGTCGATGAGCCGGGTGAAGTGACTTGCAAGGCAATAGACCAGGTTGTTGTATGGCCCATTATAGAAACCCGAGCAGGCAGTGCTGCCGAGGATGCCCGGGTTGACGTTCTGTGGCCAAATGTTATACTCGCGGGCTCTGTAAAAATTCGTTTGCAGATTCAAGTCGAAGAGGTCAATATGTACGCGGTCATAAAAACCGGCGGTAAGCAATATCGAGTTGCAGCCGGTGAAAAAATTAAAGTAGAACAGATTGCTGCGGACGTAGGCCAAGAGATTGTGTTTGATCAGGTTTTGGCAGTCGGCAACGGCGCAGAACTGAAGGTCGGCACACCCTTGGTGTCCGGTGCAACAGTTACAGTGACAGTCCTGTCACACGGTAAGCACGACAAAGTGCGCATTTTCAAAATGCGTCGTCGTAAGCACTATCAAAAACGGCAAGGGCATCGCCAGCAGTTCACTGAACTGCAAATCGGCGCGATTGTCGGCTAAGGAATAGGTCATGGCACAGAAAAAAGGCGGCGGCTCTACGCGAAATGGGCGCGACTCGAAGCCCAAAATGCTCGGTGTGAAACGCTTCGGCGGTGAGTTGATCAGCGCTGGCGCTATCATCGTTCGCCAACGTGGTACCAAGTTCCATCCGGGGACCAATGTTGGTATCGGCAAAGATCACACTTTGTTCGCTCTCACAGACGGTCATGTGTCCTTTGCGATCAAAGGTGCGCTGAACAAGCATACGGTGAGTGTCACTGCAGCCTAATCTGCAGCGAGCTCTCCGAAGAACCCTGCGCCGTTGCGCGGGGTTTTTCATTTATAACTACGGTCCCTACCATGAAGTTTGTTGACGAAGCCTACATTGATATCTCCGCTGGAGACGGTGGCGCTGGCTGCGTCTCCTTTCGGCATGAAAAGTACAAAGAGTTCGGGGGGCCCAATGGCGGCGATGGTGGCCGTGGTGGCCACGTCTTTGCGGTTGCCGACATCAACCTGAACACCTTAGTGGACTACCGCTTTTCGCGGCGGCATGACGCCAAGCGTGGTGAACACGGCATGGGTTCCGACATGTTTGGCGCCGCTGGTGACGACATTACATTGAAGATGCCGGTCGGAACCATCATTACCGATGCTGAGACCGGTGAGGTTTTGTACGAGTTGCTGGTCCCTGGCGAGGTGATTACCATTGCCAAGGGTGGCGACGGTGGCTTTGGCAACCTTCGGTTCAAAAGCGCGATCAACCGCGCGCCCCGCCAAAAGACACCCGGTTGGCCTGGCGACAAGAAGAGCCTCAAGCTGGAGCTCAAGGTGCTTGCGGATGTCGGGCTTCTGGGCATGCCTAACGCAGGCAAGTCCACGTTTATTACCGCAATTTCCAACGCGCGCCCACGGATTGCAGATTACCCGTTTACCACTTTGCATCCCAATTTGGGTGTTGTACGCGTTGGCCCTGAGCAGAGCTTTGTGGTGGCCGACCTGCCAGGCCTGATTGAAGGCGCCTCGGAAGGTGCGGGTCTAGGTCATCTGTTCCTGCGCCATTTGCAGCGTACCCGCCTGTTGCTGCACATCGTGGACATGGCACCCTTTGACGAAAATATTGACACGGTCGCCCAAGCAAAAGCGATCGTCAATGAGCTGAAGAAATACGATGAGGGGCTATTCAAGAAACCCCGTTGGCTGGTGCTGAACAAACTGGACATGGTCGACGCTGACGACCGGGTTGCGCTAGTGAAGGATTTTGTGAAGCGCTTCAAGTTCAAAGGGCCCGTATTTGAAATATCGGCGTTGACCCGCGAAGGATGCGAATCGTTGGTAAAAGAAATTTACAAGCACGTCAAAGCCCAACAAATGGCGGAGCAGCCGTATGTTGAAGTCGACCCGCGTTTCACGGGTGGCCCGACCGATGATGTTGAAAATTAACTTTTGCTATTAAAAACGTAGCTGCTTGCGCAATGTATTCGGGGGCTACAGCCCTTTATGACCAATAAATCAAGTTCCTCAGTTCTGCGCGATGCCAAACGTGTGGTGGTTAAGGTGGGCTCCAGTCTGGTGACCAATGACGGCCGCGGCTTGGATGAAGTCGCCATTGGCGAGTGGTGTCGCCAGATGGCCGGTTTGATCCATGATGGCCGCGAGGTCATCATGGTTTCCAGCGGAGCGATTGCTGAAGGCATGAAGCGTTTGGGATGGACCGTCCGCCCCAAGGCGATTCAAGAGCTTCAGGCCGCCGCTGCCGTCGGCCAAATGGGTTTGGCCCAGATGTATGAAACCAAGTTGCGTCTCAATGGTCTGGGCAGTGCGCAAGTGCTCCTAACCCACGCCGACTTGGCCGACCGGGAGCGCTACCTCAACGCGCGCTCCACCTTGCTCACCTTGCTGAAGCTGGGCGTGGTGCCCGTGATCAACGAAAACGACACGGTAGTCAATGATGAAATCAAATTCGGCGACAACGACACCCTGGGTGCCTTGGTGGCCAACTTGGTTGAAGCGGACGCCTTGGTCATTCTTACGGACCAAAAAGGGTTGTTTACCGCCGACCCTCGCAAAGATGCATCCGCAGCCCTTGTAAGTGAGGCGCGGGCGGGCGAACCTGCTTTGGAAGCGATGGCCGGTGGCGCAGGCTCCAGCATTGGGCGCGGCGGCATGATCACCAAAATATTGGCGGCCAAACGGGCGGCCGGGTCCGGTGCCTCAACCGTGATCGCCTGGGGCCGCGAGCCTGATGTGCTGACGCGCCTTATCCAAGGCGAGGCGATCGGGACCTTGCTGGTAGCGCAAACCCAAAAACAGCAAGCCCGCAAGCAGTGGATGGCAGACCACTTGCAGTTGCGTGGTGCGGTGGTTGTTGATGCCGGAGCGGCAATCAAACTCCGCGACGAGGGGAAGAGCTTGCTGCCAATCGGAATGGTTTTGGTGGAGGGGGACTTTTCCCGTGGTGACGTGATTGCGGTACGGGATCCATCAGGCCTTGAGATCGCCCGCGGGTTGGCGAACTACTCCAGTTCTGAAGCACGCTTGCTTTGCCGCAAGCCCTCGGTCGAATTTGAGAAGTTGCTTGGCTATGCGGCAGAACCCGAAATGCTGCACCGCGACAATCTGGTTCTAACCCGGTAATCGGTCAACTCAAAGACCCTGGTTGGGTTTGTATCGGTTTGTTCCCAGCTTCAATGCCTTCAGAACCTCTGTCGCGCTTGGTGCAAGTCGTGTTTCGCAGGCCCCTTGACGGGCAATTGCATGTGCATGTCTGGATGGCATATTGTCGTTCACATGCTTCCACTGCGGGTTCGACACCAACGACCATTGACCGGATGAACCCATGCGCGCATAGGTCTTGACTTCGTCGGTGAGGCATCGGATGCCTTCATACGAAGCGTTGCTGGTGCCGGTTGCATTGGTCATGACCACCACATAGCGCACGATGCCATCCGCCCCGGTGAAAACCGTGTCCGGCGCGACGCCAACTTGGATCGAAACGTACGGTGGCATGGTGATTGGAATGAGGTTGGCTTTGGAATATGCCGGCGGTGGAGGAACTTGCTCCTCCACCCAATCCGGGTTGTCCAGCGTGTTTTGGGCCCAAGATGCTGCGGCAAAGAGTAGCAGCAACGCGCCAACAGCCCCGAGGTGTAAAAACGGCTTACTCATGACCGGAGGGCATGTTGGTTCCTGGATTGGGTTCAAAAGTGCCCCCCGGCGGCAACTCCATGGAAGTTCCTGCCGTCGGTTCATGTGGGCCTTCTTGCGGCTCGTGGGCACGGGTTCCCTGGCGCAAGAAGCGATTACGCGACTCTTGCCTTGGCAAATAGCGTGACAACTCCGTCAGGGCCATTTCATACACCCCGCGCTTGAATTCAACTACCGCATCCAGTGGGACCCAATAGTCATTCCAGCGCCATGCATCAAATTCAGGATGGTCGGTGGCGCGCAGGTTCAAATCCCAGTCTTGCCCCATCAACTGAAGCAAAAACCAGATCTGTTTTTGACCTTTGTAGTGGCCGCGTGCATCGCGGCGTATGTACCTGTCTGGCACCTCGTAGCGCAACCAGTCTCGGGTACGGGCAACAATGGACACGTGCTCTGGATGGAGTCCTACCTCTTCATGCAACTCGCGAAACATGGCCTGCTCGGGGGTTTCTCCCCGGTCAATGCCACCCTGCGGAAACTGCCACGAATGGGTACGTATGCGCTTGCCCCAAAATACCTGATTTTTCTGGTTGACCAAGACGATGCCGACGTTGGGTCGGAACCCATCACGGTCAAGCATAATCAAACCCCAATTTTTAAACTTCGTTCATTATGCACAGCCTGTGCTGCGTATCAAGGGACGATGCCATTTGTAGTTCAGCGAGCCATGCCATGAAAGCCTCCCAATTCCTTATTTCCACACTCAAAGAAGCTCCGGCGGATGCCGAAGTGGTCAGCCACAAGCTCATGATGCGCGCTGGCATGATCAAAAAACTGGGTGCTGGTATATACAGCCTGATGCCCATGGGCTTGCGGGTGGTGCGCAAGGTTGAGGCCATCGTCCGTGAGGAAATGAACCGGGCCGGTGCAGTGGAGCTGAGCATGCCGGTGGTGCAGCCAGCCGAGTTGTGGCAAGAAACTGGGCGTTTCGAAAAAATGGGCCCTGAACTGCTGCGTATCAAAGACCGCCATGCCCGTGACTACGTGGTGCAACCCACCAGCGAAGAGGTGGTGACGGACATTGCCCGCCAGGAAATCAAAAGCTACAAACAGTTGCCCAAAAATTTGTACCAAATCCAGACCAAGTTCCGGGACGAACGCCGCCCCCGCTTTGGCCTGATGCGTGGGCGCGAATTCATCATGAAAGATGCCTACAGTTTTGACCGTGACCAAACAGCAGCCAAGGCCAGCTACCAGGTGATGGCGCAGGCCTACCGCAAAATATTTGACCGCTTTGGCCTGACCTACCGTGCGGTGGCGGCCGACAGCGGTGCGATTGGGGGTGACTTGAGCGAAGAGTTTCAGGTGATTGCCGCAACCGGTGAGGACGCAATCGTGTACTGCCCCACCAGTGACTATGCTGCCAATATGGAAAAAGCAGAGGCTTTTATTCCTGTAGCCCCCGTGGAATATGCGCAAGCAGATATGCAAATAATAGCGACACCAGGTGCGAGTACGTGCGAAGATGTGGCCGCATTGCTGAACGTGCCGCTTTCCACCACTGTCAAATCTCTGGTGCTCGCTACCGACACCCAGGACGACAAAGGCAACGTGACAAAAACGCAGGTTTGGCTGCTGTTGCTGCGTGGCGACCACAGCATGAACGAAGTCAAGGTGGGGAAACTGGCCGGTTTGGTGGATTTTCGCTTTGCCACCGTGCCAGAAATTGAAGACCACTTTGGCTGCAAACCCGGCTACCTGGGGCCTTTGGGTCTTAAAAAGCCCGTGCGCATTGTGGCGGACCGGGAGGTGGCGGTCATGGGCAATTGGATTTGTGGCTCCAATGCGGAGGGCTTTCACACAACCGGTGTCAACTGGGGCCGTGACTTGCCCGAACCCGAGTTGGTCGCCGATATCCGCAATGTGGTTGCTGGGGATGCGTCCCCAGATGGCAAGGGCATTCTGGCCATTGAGCGCGGCATTGAGGTGGGCCATGTGTTCTACCTGGGCACCAAATACAGCCAGGCTATGAACGCCACCTTTCTCGACGTCAATGGCAAGCCGCAATTCATGGAAATGGGCTGCTATGGCATTGGCATCACCCGATTGCCTGCAGCGGCCATCGAACAAAACCACGACGAGCGCGGCATTATCTGGCCCGACGCGCTGGCACCCTTCACGGTGGTGCTGTGCCCGATCAGCCCGGACCGCTTCCCCGAGGTCAAGGCCGCAGCCGACAAGCTGTATGGCGATTTGCTGGCTGCGGGTGTGGACGTGATTCTGGATGACCGGGGCGAGCGTCCCGGGGCGATGTTTGCCGACTGGGAGCTCATTGGCGTGCCCCATTGCGTGAAAATTGGCGACCGTGGCCTGAAAGAGGGCATGGTCGAATACCAGCACCGGCGTGATGCGGCGGCGACCAGCGTCCCGGTGGGTGAGGTTTTCAGCCTGATTCAGGCCCGTTTAGGCGCATGACACTGCCGTTGGCACGGGCGGGCCTATCCAGGCGGCTCTGCCTGCAATCGACCTTGCTTGCGGGGGGGCTTCTTTTGCCCCAAGAACAAGCGCGTGCGGGTGCGCAAGTGGAAGAGCCACTGGTGGATGCGGTTCGAAATGCCCTGAGTTCGGCCATTGCAAGCAGTGAACCGCCCGAGCCGGTGTTTGCCAGCACGGAGGCGCGCATGGGCTACCTGAGATGGAAGGTTGAGATGAACCGGCGCCTTGTGAGCCGACGCTCAGACCTCCGAACGCTTCAGGACCGGGATGAGTTCTTGCAAACCGTCTGGTACAACAGCAAGCGGTCCCGGTTGGATGTGGACTTGGTGCTCGGCTTGATTCAGGTCGAAAGCAATTTCAGAAAACGTGCCATCAGCTCAGCGGGTGCGCGCGGTTTTATGCAAGTCATGCCATTTTGGACGCGGGTGCTAGGCGATGGGGATGCCAACAAGCTATTCAACATGCACACCAACCTGCGCTTTGGCTGTGTCATCCTGCGCCATTACCTGGATCGGGAAAGGGGCGACCTGTTTCTAACGCTGGGTCGCTACAACGGCTCGCGTGGCCAAGCGCCATACCCCAATGTGGTGCTGGGCGCCAAGAAGAGCTGGGAGTTCAACGGCTAAGCAGCCGTAAGAACGGAATCGCCAACGGCGTTTTACGCCTTGTCCTGGGCCATCTCGGCAAGTGCGGTCGCAATTGCTTCCTGCTGGTCCGCTGACTGTGCTTCTAACAAGTGGGTCATTGCAAGCATGGCCGCAACACCTTGTTGTTGCAACTGCGCGATGCTTTGGCCGGCCACTTTGGGGGATTCGAAGCCCAGGCTTTGCAGCAGCAAATTGCCCTGCGCATCGACCAGTTTGAAGTAGAACTTCCCGTCTTTTTCGCGGTACTGTTTGAAACTGGCCAATGTGACTTTGGCCACTTTTGCGGTCGTGGCTGTGGCGGATGTGTGCAAGCTGCGCAGGCCCACCGCGTGGCGCAACTGGGCCATGAATGGTGTGGTTAGTTTGCGTGCCTTGGTGGCCCCGGCCAGCAAGATGCTTTCAATGCGTGCAGGGTCGTTCATGAGGTCTTGATACGTCGCACGCATCGGGGCAATTTCCCGGTCAATGCGCTCGAACAAGACCTGCTTGGCATCGCCCCACGCAATTCCGTCTGCGTAGGCTTGGCGCAGGGATTCGGTTTCTTCTTCACTCGCGAACGCGCGGTAAATCTGGAACAAGGCGGAGCCTTCGGTGTCCTTTGCTTCGCCAGGCGCTCGGGAGTCGGTGACGATGCCTGCAATTAACTTCTTGAGTTGCTCGCGTGGTGCAAACAAGGGGATGGTGTTGTCGTAACTCTTGCTCATCTTGCGGCCATCCAGCCCTGGCAGGGTTGCTACAGACTCCTCGATCTCCGCTTGGGGCGGCACAAAATGCTCGCCATACCGGTGGTTGAAACTGTGCGCCATGTCGCGTGCCATCTCGATGTGCTGGATTTGGTCCCGTCCCACGGGTACTTTATGGGCGTTGAACATCAGAATGTCTGCACCCATCAACACCGGGTACATGAACAGGCCCGCATTGACGTCCATGTCGGGCTCTTGGTCGGACGCCATGTTTTTGTCGACCGCCGCCTTGTAGGCGTGGGCCCGGTTCAGGATGCCTTTGCCGGTGACACAGGTTAAAAACCAGGTCAACTCCGCAATTTCAGGGATGTCTGATTGGCGGTAAAACGTGACTTTTTCAGGATTTAGACCAGCCGCCAGCCAGCTTGCCGCTATTTCCAGGGTCGAGCGCTGAATACGCGCTGGGTCATCAATTTTGATGAGTGCGTGGTAGTCCGCAAGAAAGTAAAAACTCTCCACGCCCGGGGTCAAACTGGCACGCACGGCGGGCCGGATGGAGCCCACGTAATTGCCCAAATGCGGGGTTCCAGAAGTGGTGATGCCGGTAAGAAAGCGAACTGAACTCATGGGGATAGTGAAACGCGGAAAATTATCGGACCAACATGGCCAAGGGGGACAGCAGGAGGTCCAGCAGTCCAAACGTGAGGGCCATGACCGGCTGCATCCACAGCGTACTGACAACGCCGGCAATCACCAGACCCATGACGATGAAAAATCCCCATGGCTCAATCCGTGACACCAACTCCGCTTGCCGGTAGGGCAGCAGGCCCACCAAAATGCGGCCGCCGTCCAAGGGGGGCAAAGGGAATAGATTGAAGGCAAACATCACCACATTGACCAGCACGCCACCCTGGCACATTTTTAGAAAGAAAGGCTCCGCAATGCCGGCACCCTGCAACAGGTAGAGCAAAGCACCCCAGAGTAAGGCCTGAGCCAAATTAGCACCTGGCCCCGCCAATGCGACCCAGATCATGTCGCGCTTGGGGTTGCGCAGATTGCCAAACCGAACCGGAACCGGCTTGGCGTAGCCAAAAAGGAAGGCGCCAGAGGTCAGGAAGTACAACATCAAGGGCATCAAAATGGTGCCGACGGGGTCGATGTGCTTTACGGGGTTCAGTGTCACCCGTCCCGCCATCCAGGCGGTTTTATCGCCGAAGTGGCGCGCGGCATACCCGTGGGCCGCTTCGTGGACGGTGATGGCAAACAAGACGGGTAGCGCGTAAATCGCGACGGTCTGAATAAGGTGTGCAATATCCACTGGTGAAATTTCTCAGGGGGTTGTGGGGTAATTGGGCGCGCGCAGAGTCCGCCGCGTTCTAAAGCCCAAGCCGGGCCAATGGCCCGCGGCCTTGGCGGATGACTTGCGGCTCACCTCCGGTCAAGTCGATGACCGTGGTTGGCTCCAATGCACAGGCACCCGCATCGATGACGGCGGCAATCTGGTGCTCAAAACGGTCCCGGATTTCACCGGCGTCGTTCATGGGGTCGGTCTCTCCGGGTGCAATCAGGGTCGTTGCCAGCAACGGCGCGCCATGCAGCGCCAACAGTTCTTGCAGCGTCTTGTGCTCGGGCACACGCAGGCCAATGGTTTTGCGCGATGGGTGGCTGACCCGGCGCGGAACCTCCTTGCTGGCCTCCAGAATAAAGGTGTAGGGGCCGGGCGTCGCTGATTTCAGCAGGCGGTACTGCTGGTTGTCGACCTTGGCGTAGTTGGCCAATTCACTCAGGTCCCGGCACAGCAAGGTCAGGTGGTGCTTGTCATCCACCCCCCGAATTTTGCGCAATGCATCGACTGCCGCCTTGTCGTCCAGGTGGCACACCAAGGCGTAACTGGAGTCGGTGGGCACTGCAAGGATGCTGCCTTTTTCCAGCAAAGCGACGGCTTGTTTCAGCAGTCGCGGCTGGGGATTTTCAGGGTGAACTTCGAAGTATTGCGCCATGTAGTGCGTGTTTATTGAATGCGGGAAGCAAGCACGTCCCAGACCGGCGTGAGATTGCCGGGCAGCAAGGGCAGGGTGCCGAGTTCTGTGTGGCTCTCGTCGGGGCTGTGGAAGTCGCTGCCGCGCGACGCGGCCAAGCCGAATTCCCGTGCGGTATCCGCATAAATCAGATACTCGGCTGGGGTATGACTGCCCGTGACCACCTCGACCCCTTGGCCACCATGGCCCTTGAACTCGGTAAACAGGGCGAACTCTTGGTTTGGTGTGAATTTGTAGCGTGCGGGGTGCGCAATGATGGCCATGCCGCCGGCGCCGGTAATCCAGCTCACCGCATCCTTGAGCGTCGCCCACCGATGGGGTACATAGCCCGGTTTGCCTTCGATCAGATATTTTCTAAAAACTTCATTGGTCTCTTTGCACACGCCGCTTTCCACCAGAAAACGAGCGAAATGGGTGCGGGAGATCAATTCCGGGTTGCCAACAAACTTCAGGGCTCCGGCATAGGCGTCTTTGATGCCGACTTTGGCCAAGCCGTCTGCCATTTCCATGGCCCGTTGCTCACGCCCACCGCGTGTCTGGCGTAAGCCGTCTTTCAGCGCCTGGTTATCGGCATCGAAACCCAGGCCCACAATGTGGACCGTTTGGTTCAGGAACGTGACGGAAATTTCGGTTCCAGTCAGGTATTTCATGCCATTGGACTTGGCGGCTACCGCAGCACGCTGCTGGCCACCTATCTCGTCGTGGTCGGTCAATGCCCAAAGCTCAACTCCGTTTCCGCTCGCGCGGGCGGCCAAGGCCTCCGGCGTGAGGGTCCCGTCGGAGACCACGGAGTGGCAGTGGAGGTCGGCGTTCAAAATGGTAGTCACCACACCATTTTAGGCGCTAGTGGTGACAACGCGCGGTACCCGGCTGTGCGTGGGGGAATAGTTCAAAAATCAGCGCCGCATTCGAAGTGGACCAGCACCCCGGTGTCGGGATGCGGGAACGCCAAATCGCTGGCGTGCAACTGCAAACGCTCTGCCATGGCTGCTTCGGCCTCGGGCGCATACAGGGCGTCCCCCAAAATCGGATGACCAATCGCCTGCAGATGTACCCGAAGCTGGTGCGACCGCCCGGTGATGGGCTCCAGCTCTACCAGCGTGCGGTTGCGTGCGGGGTCGCTCTGCAGGGTGCGCACCCGTGTAACGCTGGCTTGGCCTCGTTGGTGGTCTATCACCCGAAGCGGCCGGTTGGGCCAATCGACAATGATGGGTAAATCAATGTCCCGCCAAATATCGCCGGGGGTCTCCAGTTGCCCGCTGACCCAGGCGATGTAACGCTTGTGGACCTCGCGTTGGGCAAACGCGTCATTCAGACGCCGCTGTGCCAAAGCTCCCCGGGCCATCACCAGCAAACCGGACGTTGCCATGTCCAAGCGGTGCACCACCAAGGCATCGGGGAAAAGCGTTTGGACGCGACTGCTCAGGCAATCCTGCTTTTCGGGGCCGCGCCCCGGCACTGACAGCATCCCTGAGGGCTTGTTCAAGACCACGAAGGCATCGGCCACATACACCACGGGAACACCACTGGCCGTTGGCGGTGGCTCAACTTGCATCGTTGTCGGCAATCAGGCGCTGCACGGTTTCACACAGCTCATTGACATCGTTGGGTTTGTAAATGAGCGCACTGGCGCCGTTTTGCATGGCGCTTTCTTCGATCTCGGGCGTCACATAGCCGGATGCCAAGGCCACCGGCAGATCAGGGCGGATCACTTTGGCTTCGCGCAGCAGGTCGATACCGCTGTAGCCCGGCATGTTGTAGTCCGTCACCAGCAGGTCAAAGGCCTGGGGATCGGTTTGCAAGGCGGCCCGTGCTTCGCGCGGGTCGGTAAAAGCGGTTACCAAAAAACCCTTGCGTGTCAGCACCCGGGTCACCAGAAACACCAAGGCCTGATCGTCATCCACGTACATGACGTGCCGCCCCTTCCCATGCACCGGTGTCGCGGCCAGGGGCTCAGGGGGGAGAGTAGCTTGTTCCTGTGTGGTCGGGAAATACAGCGTGAACACACTGCCTTGGCCCGGGGTACTTTGCACATCAATACCGCCCTGGTGGGTCTGCATGATGCCGTGCACCACCGACAGCCCCAGACCAGTGCCCTGGCCCACCTGCCGCGTGGTGAAAAATGGCTCAAAAATACGCTCCAGCGTCACCGCCGACATGCCGTTGCCCGTGTCGCGCACGGTCAGCGTCACATAGCGCGCCGGTGGCAAGCCCATGCGGTCGCAGTCCGGCTTATCCAACTCGACCGCTCCCAGTTCCATGGTGACCAAACCGCGCTCCGTGCCGACGGCCAGAATGGCGTTGGTGCACAGATTCAACAGGGCCTGCTCCGCCTGCGTTGCATCTGCCAACACCGACTCCCCGTTCTTAGGCGCAATCACTTGCAGCGTCACCAGTGGTGGCAGTGTGACTTTGACCAGGCGGGCGGTTTCATGCAGCACTTCCGCCAGTTGAATGGGCACGCGCTTGGGCTGCTCATTGCGGCTGAATGTCAGTATCTGGCGCACCAGATCACGGGCACGTCGCCCCGCCTTGTCGATTTCCTGCAAGCTCGGGAGTGCGGCAGAATCTGCCGCCGTGTCTTGTTTTGCCAAGTCCACGTTGCCCAGAATGGCACTCAGAATATTGTTGAAATCGTGTGCAATGCCACCCGCCATCGTGCCGACGGCCTGCATTTTTTGGGACTCTCGCAACTGGGTTTCGAGCGCGACCCGCTGTGTTTCTGCCAGTTTCTTTGCCGTTAGGTCCCGGGCAAAAATAGTGGTCACCGCACCGTGCATGCCATTCTCGGCGCGCCATTCTTTTTCCGTCAATTCGGAATTTTGTGTAGGTGGGCGGCTTCTATGGCGTCGCTCGAATGAAACGCTGATCTCTACAAAGATGGTGCCACCCTGCTCGGTCGTCGCTTGAAACTCGCCCAGCATGGCCTGCACTGGAACCTTGTCACCCTCCAGCGCCTTTTCGACTTCGGGCAAAAAACGCCCCAGCCGACTGCCCAGCGCTTGTTCCGGCGGACACTGAAACAGGGCGGTCGCGGCCGGGTTGAAGACTGTAATGCATTGCTTGTCGTCAATGCACATAATGGCATCCAGTGACGAATTGATAATCGCCGCCATGCGGTTTTCGCTCACCAGCAAGTCTTCATTGCGTTGCCGCAAAATGGCAGCACTCTCTTGCAGTGCTTGGCGCTGTGCCAAGAGGGGACCTTGGTCGATGATGGCGCAAATGAAGTGCGCCAACTCGTTTTGCGGATTCTCAATGCGGGCAATGTGCAGATCGCCGGTGAAGATGCCATTGGAGCCCGCCAGGAAGACGACCTCATTGACTTCACTGGTGCCATCAGACTTGGCGCTCAGGAAAGAAACGGCCACTTCATCGGTGTGCTGCGCGCTAATGAAGGGCAGCAGAAAATGCAGCGGGGGATCACTTTCCAAAGGCTGAAAGTGCCGCAGTGCCATGGAATTGCTTGCCAGCACCAGGCCTTCTTCGTCCACCACCATCAGGGCCAGCGGCACGTTGGAAAACAAGGTGGCAAAACGCTCAGACGCGCCTTCCGCTTCTTGCTGGCTATAGCGCAAGGCCTTGTTCTGAATTTCCAATTCCGCTTGGTACTTGCGAAGATCCTCGATCATCTGGGCGGGTGCGTAGCCATCTACGATCAGGTCTTGCTCAGTCCTGCCAATGCCAACGGACAGCCGCTGCGGGCGGGCAATCAACTGGAACTTTTTTCGACGGGGTAAATGGCTCATTGCTCGACCGTGCGGTAGGCCATCCAAGCGTTCACCGCCGCGCTCCGGTTGGTTGGGAATCTTCGGTGCATGGGGTTGCCTTGTTGGATTTGGGGTGCGGAGTCTGTTTATATCAAACTCGTGTCCGCTCCATGGTGGATTTGACGCAGACGCGTGTCCGACGACTGCCTTGGTGTTTGCGGCGACAATCTAGCTCCAATTTTTCAATATTCCGGTTCCGGCCCATTCCCAGACATGTCCAGCACGATTACCTTCCCCGTTCGCCCCGCCACCATGCGCGATGCCAAAGCCATCGCCGATCTTTACAGCGTTACCTTGCGTGAGGCATTCAAAGACATCGTTGCCGATGACCAAATCGCAAAGTTTGCAGTAGAAAAGGGCTTGGGCTACTGGCGCGAAGCGATCGAGTACAGCGAACCCCATGTGCAAGTGGCACTCAATGGCGACAAGATCGTCGGTTTTGTAGGCTATGACCGTTCGCGCGACCCCAAGACACCCAACACCATGGGAGAAATCTGGTCGATCTATGCGGCCCCCGACTACTGGGGCCTGGGTGTCGGACTTGCGTTGTGGGATGCCGCCCGCGAAGGCCTGATCGAAGAGGGTTGCCTCAACGTCACCGTGTGGGCCCCGGTGGCGATTGACCGGGCCGTGCGCTTCCACGAACTGGCCGGTTTCAAACGCGAGATGACCACCGTCAAGACCGTGCCTTTCGCTTCGGTCAAGATCGAAGAGATTCGCCTTAAGCGCGCCTTGAACTAATTAGCTGACTAACTGACGTTAGGCCACAAAAACCCGCGCCTTGCGCGGCGTCAGCACCAAGGTCTCGCCATCCTTGAATCCCATCTCGGCAAATAGCTACGCTGGGATTTGCGATTCAACAATGTCGCCGCTGCCACCGGCAGATGCGTCCAGGTCGTGCGGGCGCACGCAGGCGAAGGCCTTGGCATCCTGCGCATCCTGGTGTTCCGGACTGGCCAGGCGAACGCCGTGGTGGTTTTCCCCGATCAGCATTTCACCCTGATGGGCGCGGCCATGGAACAGATTCACATCACCCAAGCCATGGAGAGGAGTGCCGCCGTCACTTACTTGACCGTATACAGCTTGTCGAACTGGCCACCATCGTTGAAGTGCACTTTTTGCGCTTCGGCAAACGGGCCACGGACTAAACCGCTCGCGCGGTAGCCCGCCTCGATGCGATATTGGTATTTGCTACACGGCAAGTCCGTGGCTATGTTGTGAACCGAGGCAATCGGCCTCGTTCACTACAGGAGCATCACCATGGAGTCATCAAGTCAAGCCGTCTCGCCGCTACGTCAACGCATGATCGAGGACATGCGAATGCGCAAGCTGTGCGAGAAGACCCAAGTTGCCTATATCCGCGCCGTGCGCAAATTGGCGACCTATCTGAAACGCTCGCCCGACACTGCCAGCGCAGAAGAGCTGAGGCGCTTTCAGTTGCATCTGGTCGACCAAGGCACCTCGCCGGCCACGCTCAACGCCACCATCATGGGATTGAAGTTTTTCTTTGACGTCACGCTCAATCGTGGCGAACTGATGGCCAAGATGCAATCGGTGCGGATGCCGCGCACCCTGCCCGTGGTGCTCAGTCGCGAGGAAGTTGCACGCCTGATTGCAGCCGCGCCCAATTTGAAGTCCCAAACAGCACTATCGATCGCGTACGGCACGGGCTTGCGCGCCAGCGAAGTGATCGCCTTGAAGGTTGGCGACATCGACAGCGAACGCATGATGCTGCGCGTGGAGCAGGGCAAGGGCCAAAAGGATCGCTACGCCATGCTCTCGCCCATCCTTCTGGAGCGGCTGCGGTGCTGGTGGCGACTGGGTCACGCCCAGGGCAAGATCTTGCCCGGCGGCTGGCTGTTTCCCGGTCTGAACCCGATGGACCCAGTAACCACACGTCAGCTCAACCGCGCCATCCACGCCGCTGCTGAAACGGCGAAGATCGACAAGCGCGTCTCTATGCACACGCTGAGGCACAGCTTCGCCACCCACCTGCTGGAGCAGAAGGTGGACATCCGCGTGATCCAGGTCATGCTCGGACACAAGAAGTTGGAGACCACGGCACTTTATACGCAGGTGGCCACTGAACTTCTGCGCGAAGTGGTCAATCCGCTGGAGACGTTAGAGCCCGCGTAGGGACATGGCGTGGGCCGCCTCGCGCTGGAGGTCGCCGACATCTTTCGCACCCATGGCCCGGCTTGGCGTAATGCCCAGCAGGGGCACCTGAGCCTGGGTCAACTCAAGGTCATGTCGGCCATTGAGCAGTGCCGCAGCGCGGCGCTGGGGGGACACCTGTTGCACTGTGAAGCCTGCGAGCACGGTGAGATCGCCTACAACTCGTGCCGCAACCGGCACTGCCCCAAGTGCCAGGCCAGTGCGGCCAAGCGTTGGCTCGATGCGCGCCAGGCCGAACTGCTGCCGGTGGACTACTACCACGTGGTCTTCACCTTGCCCGCACCGATCAGCGCCATTGCGTACTACAACAAGGCAGTGATCTACCGGCTGTTGTTTGAGGTCGCATCCGAAACCCTGATCACCATTGCGGCGGACCCCAAGCATCTGGGCGCGCAGATCGCAGCGACACTGGTTCTGCACACCTGGGGATCGGCGCTGACGCACCACCCGCATGTGCACGCCGTCGTGCCGGGCGGTGGGCTATCGAAGGATGGTCAGCGTTGGGTGGCGTGCCGCCCCGGCTTCTTCCTCCCCGTGCGCGTGCTCTCTCGGCTGTTTCGGCGGCGCTTCCTTAAAGAACTCGAACTGGCGCATCAATCCGGGCAGTTGCAGTTCTTCGGCGAGTACGCCCAACTCAGCGGTGCGAGCGCCTTTGCCAACTGGCTGGCACCGATGCGACGCTGCGAATGGGTGGTCTATGCCAAGCGCCCCTTTGCCGGCCCAAAAGCGGTGCTGGCCTATCTGTCGCGCTACACCCACCGGGTGGCCATCGCCAACTCAAGACTGGTGTCAATGGGCGAGGACGGTGTCACGTTTCGCTGGAAGGACTACCGGGACAAGGGCGCGACGCGCCACAAGACCATGACACTGGAACCTGAGGAGTTCATGCGCCGCTTCCTGCTGCATGTTCTACCCAGCGGCTTTCACCGCATTCGCCACTACGGGCTCATCGCCAACAACGCTCGCAAAGAGAACCTGGCGCGCGCCAGGGAGTTGCTGCATGTGGCGACTGCCGCAGTTGCCGATGCGAAGACCTCGGACGAACCAGCTGAACCCGTGCGAGCAACCTTCGTCTGTGCGCACTGCGGCGCGCCCATGATCATCGTCCAAACGTTTGCGCGCGGCCAGGCCATCCGCGCACCACCCCACGTTGCGGGTGCGCCATGAGATCAAGAATGTTAAGGTTGCCAAACTGTATGCTGACTGCGCATCCCGCAGAGCCCGTGTGGATTGGCTTTGCCCAACGGTGCCAAATCGCTCACGTTCGCTCAACACGGCAGCGAAAATGTTGGGGTATCAACTCTGGCGACAGCGGCATGAGCGCTGTGCTCGCCGCGATGATCGCCATGGTCGCGTCATCAAACCGCACTGCGGCTCTTCGAATCCCCATAACTGTGTAGCTCGCACCACCGCCGCAGCACTCGCCGCGGTTTCCTCCATGGGGGCTTTTACGACGCCTGCCCGCATGGCTTGGCTGCATCCCGCGCAGTCGTGGCTTTGGGCAGGCATCCTACAACCCTTAACCAAAGTAGTCTTCCGCACGGAACAACCGAATGGGTTTGAAGGTGCTGGCGTATTTCTCCAGAACAGCCGGATTACTGGGGCGAATCGCGTGCTTGGCGGCAATCTCCTGGCCTTCGTCGGAGTACAAGAAGTTCAGGTAGGCCATGCGCCCGTTGCCGCCGGTCTTGGGGTTCACCACAATCACCTGTACACCGGGTTTGACCAGGTCGCCCCAGTCCTTGATGCCTTTTGGGGTTGTCATTGCGCGCCAAAAACAGCATGGTCGGGCTGGTGGGGGCGGCGTTGTTGGGGAAGCGCTTGGCCCAGTCTTTGGCCACCTCGCTGGTGCTGGCCAAGAAATCCACGTCGGTGGTTGTGTTCATGGTGACCACATCGGCCTCCAGGCCATCATTGACGGCCCGCGCCTGCGCGCTGGAGCCTGCGTGGGACTGGTCCATCTTGATGTCCTTGCCGGTGGTCTTCTTGTAGTTGGCGATGAAGGCGGTGTTGATGTCTTTGTAAAACTCGCGTGCCACGTCATACGACACGTTCAGCAGCGTGGTGTGTGCTGCTACCAAATTGCTAGCTGTCAGCGCAATAGCTGAAAGGGCTAGAGTGGATTTTTTTTGAATTTCATGGTGTTTCTCCAGGCTGGGTGGTGGTGCAATACGGGCAGCAAAGGCGTAATTTTGGGTATGGATCGTTAAAACCGCAGTGAATTGTTTGTTGTTTTGTTATTCCAAATTAAATCTAAAAAAAGTTGTGTGTACTTTTTGATTTTTGGGTGAAATATGGCTCTAGCCCCGGCGGTCTTTCAAACTCAAACGACTTATTGTCCATTTGGTTATCGCAATATGGGCATAAGGATGCCTGCGGTTCGCAAATGGTGATCATCGTTGGGTTGTGTTCCTCAGACTTTTTTTTGCTATAAGTTCAGTAGCTTGTCACGCATATTCCACGGGCGTTTCAGGCACAAAATGCACTTATTTTTTGGCCTGGGGGGGGGCGCCGGGCAAACCCAAATGCTCGTGCAATTTGTGCCAACCATCCTGAGTCTTCTGGCACCAATATGCAGGTACTTCGGTGGTAGGTTCAGGGATGCGTTGCGAAGTATCAAGCAGCGCGTGTCCATTTGGATGGATTATTCACAGGATGCCCGCGCATGCATCCATGTAGTGGGTACGGTGCCCATTTTGGGTGTTCCATCTCATTTCAAAGGATTTAAAAGTGCACATATCCAAATTTCAACTCCAACAACTTTCCGTGATTGCCACGGCAGTGGCGACGTTTGCTTTCGCTGGTAGTAGCGCACTTGCACAAGACAAAGTTCAGAGTAAGACACAAGACCAAACGCGCGATCAGGACAGGTTACAAGAGCCCATCTACGGATCGCAGTTGATGACTGACGCCGAACGTAACGAGCATCGCAACCAAATGCGCAGCCTGAAAACCAGCCAGGAGCGCGAGGCCTACCGACTGGAACACCACAAGCTCATGCAGGAGCGTGCACGTGTAAAAGGAATCACCTTGCCTGAAGTGCCTCCCGCCATAGGCAAAGGTATGGGCAATGGCATGGGCGCAGGTCCGGGGCCAAACGCTGCGGGTGGCGGAATGGGTGCTGGCGGCTCAGGTGGCGGTATGGGTGGTGGCCCCGCCGGTAAAAAATGAAGCGCGGTAGCCCAGTTCTCTGTCGGCTGTTCGTGAAAAAGTAGCGCCGAGAGGTGCGGGCTTGATTCCTGCATCTTGAATCGCAGGTGAGGCCCCAAACCAGGGGGGCGTCACTGGTTCAACCCAGTGAGGCAGATGAAAGCATCCTCAGATTGGTTGGCTGGTCAAGCGCTCAACCAAGGCTTTCACACCCAAATTTTTTCCTTCTGCTATGCGTATGCGACGTGGCTGTAACTTACTTCTTCAGGTAAATCTGATCGAAGCTTCCGCCATCGGCAAAGTGGTCCTTGTCCGCCTTGGTCCAGCCGCCGAAGCCCTGCTCGATGGTGAACAGGTTGAGCTTGGGCAACTGCTTGACGTACAGGGCCTGCACGAATTCTTTGGCTTTGGCATCGCCCTCAGCCTTGCTCCGGCCCTGCGCTTGGCAAAATCCCACGCCGCCAGGTAGTTCCAGCGTGCACCGCCCGAGGTCTTGGGGTTGGGGGTGATGACGCTCGCGCCCGGTTTGATCAAATCATCCCAGTCCTTGATGCCCTTGGGGTTGCCGGCACGCACCACCAGCACGATGGTGGAGGTGTAGGGCGCCGAATTGTGCGGCAGGCGTTTTTGCCAGTCTTGGGCCAGCCATTGGCCGTTCTTATACAGCACGTCGATGTCACCGGCCAAGGCCAGCGTGACGATGTCAGCGTCCAGGCCGTCAATCACCGAGCGGGCTTGCTTGCACGAGCCACCATGAGACTGTTTGATGCTCACGTTCTGCCTGGTCTTTGCTTTCCAGTGTTTGGCAAAGGCGGCGTTGAACTCCACGTACAACTCGCGGGTCGGGTCGTAAGACACATTGAGCAGCGATATTGCGGGTAGGGCGCCTTGGGCGAATGCGCCCAGTGATTAATCTTAGATGCTTGCTGTGCAGCGTCTCGCATGAACTCTACGCACCACTCCAAGCCGCCGGGGTTGGCCGTTGGGCGCATAGGCCAGGCTTGCAAGGTGCCGCCCAGGTGTCTCATGTGCGACTTCGGCGGCCTTCTTGGTGCTTTGTTAGGCAAAAGGCTCAAATACTAGGCACCCTATTTGTCTTAGACTGTAAAAAACTATTTACGTTGAATCACAGGAGCCCACTACATGCCGGTTCGCCGTCCCGTTGTTCGCCAAGACCATGTTGGCGTCCCGCATCTGTTGAGCTCGCTTATGGAGCCCAGGGCTTTGCTGGAGATCGCTCTGCTGCCAGCCTCCCTGCCGTTGCTGATGACGGCACCCGAGGGGGATGGACACCCGGTGCTGCTGGTGCCAGGCTTCATGGCCAGCGAGGCGACCCTGATCGCCCTGAAGCATTTTTTGCAGACCAAAGGCTACGACGTTCACACCTGGGGGCTGGGGCGCAACCTGGGTTTTCGCAGCAAGCACGCCAATGCACTGCCACAAAAAATTCGCTACCTGCACCACATCACCGGGCGCAAGGTGAGTCTGGTGGGCTGGAGTTTGGGCGGTGTTTTTTCCCTCTATGCGGCGCAAAGTGCACCTGAGTGCGTGCGCTCGGTCACCACGCTGGGCAGTCCAGTCAGTGTTGAATCCAGCGGTAGCCAGTCGCCCAATGCGGTCAAAGCGCTGTACCGGGTGGTGTCGCACCGCCTAGGCGCTTCGGCCCATGTGATGCAGCCCAAGGCCAAAGCCATGCGGGAGCACCGCAGGCTGGCCATACCTACCAGCTGTTTGTATTCGCTGACCGACGGCGTCGTGCCGCCGCAAGAGGCCACGATTGATGGCGACCCTGCCTTGCATGAAAACATCCGGGTTCCGGGCAGCCATCTCGGCTTGGGCTTCAACGGCATTGTGCTTGCGATTGTTGCCGACCGGCTGGCCGAGCCGGAGAGCGCCTGGAAGCCGTTTGCTCCCAAGGGCCTGCTCCGGCGCGTGTTGGGCGTGACCGTGCGGTCCAAGCGCAAAGCTGACGTACTTGCACCCACCTAAAAAAGAAAAAATATGCGCCAACTGAGCGAAAACGATGCAGCCTTTATTTATTCCGACAGTGCCCACGCCAACTCGAACGTCACGCTCTTGCACATTTACGACCAGTCCACCGCGCCGGGTGGTGTGGTGCGCTTCAAGCAAATCTTGGCGCATGTCGAAAGCCGGCTGAACCTGTTGCCCAAATTCCGGGAAAAAATCCACCGCGTCCCGCTGGATATTGACTACCCGTACTGGGTGGAGGACGATAACTTCAATCTGGAATACCACGTTCGCCACATTGCCTTGCCCAAGCCTGGCGACTGGCGCCAGTTCTGCATCCAGTCTTCCCGCATCCATGCGCGGCCGCTGGACCTGCAGCGCCCCTTGTGGGAGATGTATGTCATTGAAGGGCTGGATAGTTTTCTGGACCTGCCCGCCGGCAGCTTTGCCGTGCTGCTGAAAATTCACCATGCCGCCATTGATGTGGCCCATGGCAACGAGATCACCAACCTGTTGCACGACCTGTCGCCCACGTCCGAAGCACTGGCACCTGCGGCGCCCTGGTTCCCGGAGGCCGCACCTAGCAACCTGCACCTGTTTTGGCTGGCTGGCCTGAATTGGGCCACCTTCCCGCTGCGCATGGCGCAACCGCTGAGCAGCAGCTGGACTTCACTGAAAGCGACCGTCAAAACCTTTGCGGGCGAGATGATGGGGCTGCCGCACGCGTTCCCGATGACCCGTTTTAACACCGAGGTGTCGGCGCAGCGGGTCTTCGAGACCCGGCGCTTTGCGTTGGAAGATTTCAAGTCAATCCGCGCACTGGCACCCAATGCCACGGTCAACGATGTGGTGTTGGCGGTCTGTGCCGGTGGCTTGCGCCAGTACCTGCAAAAGCAGGACGAGCTGCCCGGGCAAAGCCTGCTGGCGGCCGCGCCAATCGCGGTGCAAAGTGACCAGGACTCTGACCACCGCAACAATTACTCCTGGGTGCGCGTGGCCTTGGGCACCGATATTGCCGACCCGGTGAAGCGGCTCAAAGCGATTCAAGCCGCCAGTTCATCGTCGGACATCATGGCGCAGGCTCTCAGCGCGCGTGAGTTAAGCCACTTGGCCCAGCAGGCCCCGGCTCTGGCGATTGCCGCCACCAGCAAGATGCTGCGCTCGGCGTCTGCGTTGATGGGGAACTGGGTGCCTCTGGCCAACTGCGCCATTACCAATGTGCCGGGTTCACGCGCGCCGCTGTATTTGCAGGGTGCCCGGCTGACCTATCTGTCGGCCATCATGCCGATCTCGGACGGCATGGGGCTGGTGTTTTCGGTCACGGGCTACAACGACACCATCGTGGTCTCGTTCACCGCGTGCGAGGAGCAGTTACCCGACCCAGAAGTGCTGGCGCAGTGCCTGCGCGACAGCTTTCAGGAATACCTGGCTTTAGCCCAGCGTGCCATTACCCACAAGCCGCGTGCACCCAGAAAAAGCCGCAGCGTCAGACAGGCAAAACCAGCGGCGGAGCTTGTCTGACCCGGTTTAATTAAAGGCGTTTGACGACCACGCTGCCGATGGAGTAGCCCGCGCCAAACGAGCAGATCACGCCCACCTCGCCGATCAGGATGTCGTCTTGGTGCCGGTGAAACGCGATGATGGAGCCTGCCGACGCGGTGTTGGCGAATTCGTCCAGAATCACCGGCGCTTCCTCGGGTGTGGCGTCGCGCCCCAGTACCTTGCGGATGATCAGCTGGTTCATGGACAGGTTGGCCTGGTGCAGCCAGAAGCGGCTCACTTGAGACGGCTCCATGCCCAGCGCGGCCAAATGGCCGGTGATGTGCTCGGCCGCCATGGGGCACACTTCTTTGAAAACCTTGCGCCCTTCCTGTCGAAACAGCTGGTCGCGGTCATCGGGGTTGCGATCTTCCGCGCGGGACATGAAGCCGTTGTTATTGCGGATGTTGTTGGAAAACGTGGTCAAAAGCTTGGTGCCCAGCACTTCAAAGCTGCAGGGTGGTGCCAGGTCCAGCCGCTCCACCAGCACGGCGGTACACACGTCCCCAAAGATGAAGTGGCAGTCCCGGTCCATCCACGCGTGGTGGGCCGAGGTGATTTCGGGGCTGATGACCAGCACCGCACGGGCCGAGCCAGTGCGCACCGCGTTGACCGCCTGTTCGATGCCAAAGGTGGCTGACGAGCAGGCCACGTTCATATCAAAGCCATAGCCCTCCACGCCCAGCGCGGTTTGAATCTCCACCGCCATGGCGGGGTAGGGGCGCTGCATGTTGGCGCAAGCACAAATAACACCGTCCACGTCGGCAGCGGTCTTGCCTGCGGCGCCAAGCGCGGCTTGCGCCGCCCGTACGCCAATCTCTGCCATGAGGGAGACTTCGGTGTCGGGGCGGGCCGTGAACCGTGGCCGCATGCGGTGCGGGTCCAGTACGCCTGACTTTTCCATGACGTAACGGCGTTTGATGCCGGACGCTTTTTCAATGAATTCGACGTTGGACTCGGTCAGCGCCACACGGGTGCCGGCAGATATCTCGGCCGCGTGCCGGGCGTTGTCCAAGACCACAAACTGGTTGAACGAGGCGACCAACTCTTCATTGGTAATGACTTCGGGTGGTGTGAACAGGCCGGTACTGCTGATGGCAACGCGATGCATAGTGGTTAACTCTTGATGGGTGCGCAAATCAGCAGAATCATACTTCGCCGCCAAAGCGCTCGATCAGGTTGGCAATGTAGCGCTTGGTCAGGCGTTCGAACTCGGCTTCGACCAGGGGCGCCACCACCATCTTCATCAGCGCCGGCAAGGGCAGCGACAACTCCGCGTCAACTTGCAGCACGATGTGGGTAGATTTTTTGTTGGCCGTGATGGTCCAGCTGCCCGATACCCGGGCGTTGCCTTCGCCGTCGACGGGGGTCCAGACCACCGTGCCCCGGGCCTTGTTGGACACGTATTTGGATGCGTAAACGGTCTGCAGCTGAATGGTGCCAACGCCAATGCTTTCCATCTCCCAGCGGTAGGCACCGCCACCCAGGTCCACCAGCCGTTCTACATGCGGGTAGTGGCTGGCCGAGACGGGCACATCGGACAGTACCGTGAACACGTCCTTGGCCGACGCCTTCACTTCAAATTCGAAGCCAAGTTCAATGGGGACGGTGATCGACACGGGTACTCCTATGGTGGGTAGCAACAGAGCCGAATGGTACTGCAGGGCCGTTCTATTTATGGTTTGTTTCTTCTTCGCGGCGCAGCCGCAGCAGCGTGAGCTGCAGCAAGCGGGCGTCCGAGCTGGCGCGGTGGCGCTGCGCGCCGCGCTCGCTGCTGACCAATGCCTTGACCTTGTGCCACTGGTCCGCTTCGGTCTCGTTCAGCAGGGCACGCAGGTTTTCCAGCTTGAAGCTCGGTGTCATGTCGGCGCAATCGAACAGAGCGCCCAGCCAGCTGTAGTCGTTGGCCCAGCCGTCCGAGTAGACGACTTGTCCCGCAAGTTGGGCGTTAAGTCGGCGCGCTACCTCCTGCACGGGCAAGCCACGCTCCAAAATGAGCGCGCGGGGAATGTGGTGCACCGTTTCGGCCGTCGTGTCCCAATGGGTCCAATGGGCTTCCGGTCGCACCAGGGTGCAATAGGAGTGCCCATCGGGCAGGACAAACCCCACTTCAATGGGGTAGCTGTTGCGGCCAAACCCAGATGCTTCGACATCAAGAACGGTGGGAGAAGTGAGTGGGTTCATTGCATCTTCAAATGTGTTGCTACTGCGCCGCTACCGGGGCACAGGCGTTCTCCAGCCACGAGCCCGCATCGACCACGCTCAAAGGTCTGGAGTACAAATAGCCTTGCAGGTCATGGCAACCGGCGTCGCGTGCGGCGTCGGCTTGCTCCACCGTTTCGACGCCTTCCGCCACCACATGCAAATGCAGGGCATCGGCCAGTTGGCAAATGGCCCGCACCACGGCAACGGAGTCGGCTGATGGGAGCGGGTCAATCAAACCCCGGTCAATCTTGACGGTGTGCAGACGCAAGGTACGCAGCATGTTCAAAGACGAGAAGCCGGTTCCAAAATCATCCATGGCCACATGCACGCCCATGGTCCGCAGTTGCTCCACCTGGGAGATGGTTTGCTCCATGTTTTGCACGGCCGAGCTTTCGGTGATCTCCAGGGTCAGCCACTGCGGCTGAATGCGGTAGGTGTCCAACATCTGGGCCACCAGTTGGGGAAAGTGCGGGTCCAGCAGCTGCAGTGGCGAGACATTAACGGCCACCGGGACGCAAGTGCTGTACTGGTCCTGCCACACCGCAATTTGCGCGCAGGCTTGTTTCAGCAATGCGGTGCCCAAAGCACCGATCAGGCCGGTGCGCTCGGCTGCGGCAATGAACTCCAGCGGGCTGACCGGCCCCACGATGGGGCGGTTCCAGCGTGCCAGGGCTTCAAAGCTGGTCAAGGTGCCCGTTTGTGCATTCACCTTGGGCTGATACACCAAGTGAAATTCAGAACTCTCTATGCCTGCGCGCAGGGCCTGCTCTTGCTCCAGGGCGTTGCTGGAGCCGCGCTCAAACCGCTTTTCAGCCAGCTTGTACGAGGTGCCGGGCGTGCGCTTGGCCACATGCATGGCTGCATTGGCCGCGCGCAAGAGGGACTCGGCATCTTGTGCACTGTTGGGGTACAGCGCGATGCCCAGCGATGCATCCAGAAAGAACACGCCGCCCAACACCGGCAGGGGCTTGCTCAGCATTTGGCGCACGCAGCGGGCCAACTCCACCGCGGCGTCCCCTTTGCAACCGGGCGCGGAGACGATGGCAAACTCGTCTTCCCCCAGGCGCAGCACCTCATGCCCCAGGGTGACCGCACTGCGCAGGGTCTGCCCGAAGACCTTCAGCACCTCATCGCCCACCGAGTGGCCATGCGCTTCGTTGAAGAGCTTGAAGCGGTCAATGTCCATCAGCACCAAGACAAATGGCTCGCCGGCTTGGTTGTCATGGCAGCGCTTGCGCAGGCTCTGAATCAAGGCCGCCCGGTTGGGCAGCCCCGTTAGTTCGTCGTGCAGGGCCTGGTGGGCGAGGGCCTGGTTGGCCGAGTAGTGTTTGGTTTCGTCGGAGATCAGCACTTGCACGGCAGGCGCGCCGTCCCACTCAGTACGAAAGTAATGAAAGCGCAGCCACAACGGCGAGCCATCCTGGCGCTGGCGCAAGGCATCGTAGGTGGCATCGTCTTGTTTGCCGGTTTGAATGTCAGCGATCACGCGGGCAATATCCCGCTGTTCTGCTTTGGGGATGGAGTTCGCCACACTAGCCTCGGTCAAGCCAGCGATATCCGCAGCGCCGTAGATACTCAGGCATGCGGGGTTGGCGTAGACGATGCGGTTGACCTTTTCGCTGCGGTCATAAACACTGATCAGGATGCCCTGGTGCGAGCGTTCACTCAGGCGCTCGAAGCGATGCTGCAGTTTGCGCACGGCGATCATCCCGCGGTCCAGCGCTGCGTACAGCAGGGCCAGCCCCAAGGCCATGCGCAGAATGGCGCCCAGGGTGGCCAGCAAGGCGGCACCATCGGCCTGGTAGAACACGAAAATGAACTGGATCAGGCCCAACAGCAACAGCAGCGGGCCCACAATTATTTCGCTTGGGCCGCGCTGCGCGGTGGTGTGCCTCAGCCAGTAAATGCACAACGCACCCAGCAGCGTGTTGGCTGTTGCAATAGCCACCTGACCCAGTGCCAGCCCGCCAATGCCCAGCGCGGTGCCATTGATGCCCGCCAGAATCAGCAGCACGACCCACAGGGATTTGTTTCTAATGGGTCGCAGGGCCAGGTGACTCGTCCCTGCGGCCAGCAAGGTGGTGTAGCTGGCGGCGGTCAATGGCAACAAGAGCGTCGCGAAAAGCGCAATGGCCGGGTGCTGGTATGTGGTCAGGCCATACAGCGTCGGGATCAAAAGCTGAACCAGATTGGCCGAGCCCAGGTAGAGCGTGAAGCGCTGGCTGTGATCACGCCGCCACACCATGACCAGCGCAGCTCCCATGATGAGACTGACGGTGGCATTGATCAGCAGGATGTAGTGGAGATGCATTTCCGACAGTGAGGGATCTAAAATGCATTGTGCAGCACAGGCATGACAATAGGGATTCCTTCTACTGCGGATTTACCCTATGGCCAGCAGCCTTCTTGCCCTGATCGACGACATCGCCACCATCCTTGACGACGTGGCCTTGCTCACCAAAGTAGCTGCCAAAAAAACCGCCGGTGTGTTGGGGGACGACCTGGCGCTCAACGCGCAGCAAGTGGCGGGCGTGCAGGCCGACCGGGAGCTGCCGGTGGTGTGGGCCGTGTGCAAAGGCTCGCTGCTGAATAAATTGATTCTGGTGCCCTCGGCCCTGGTCATCAGCATCGTGCTGCCATGGGCGGTGACGCCCTTGCTGATGGTGGGTGGGGCTTACCTGTGCTTTGAGGGGTTTGAGAAGCTGGCCCACAAGTTTCTTCACAACACGGCCGATGACGCTACCCATAAGGCTGCGTTGATGCGGGCGCTGGCCGACCCGTCGGTAGACCTGCTGGCACTGGAGCAAGACAAGGTCAAGGGCGCCATCCGCACCGACTTCATCCTCTCGGCTGAGATCATTGCCATCACCCTGGGCACGGTGCAGAGCAGCGGCTGGATGACCCAGCTCACCGTACTCAGCGGCATTGCGGTGTTGATGACGTTTGGCGTCTACGGCATCGTGGCGGGCATCGTCAAACTCGACGACGTGGGCCTGTTCCTTAGCCGAAAAACGGGGGCCAATGCCTGGGCCGGTGTGCAGCGGGCCTGGGGGCGGGGGCTGCTGCGCGCGGCCCCGTTGCTCATGAAGTTTTTGTCGGTTGCGGGAACAGCCGCTATGTTCTTGGTCGGCGGGGGAATTCTGGTGCACGGCTTGCCGTTTTTACACCATGCGGTTGAGGCGCTGGTGTCCGCGCTGGCGGCTCCTGGTACTTCGGGTGCCGTCGCGTACTTGGTGCAGTCCGTGCTGCCTGTGTGCCTGGATGCCTTGGCCGGCGTGGTGGCGGGGGCGCTGGTGTTGCTGGGTGTGAGCGGTGCTCAGTCCCTGCGCAAGAAATTTAAGTAAAAAGTGCCTGTAACCCCCGTAGAACCTGCGCAAGCAGCTCCTAAATCAATAGCAAAAGGTTTGCTGTTTGCCGGCCTGGGCGCGGTGGCGTTCAGCGGCAAGGCGATCATTGTCAAGCTCGCGTACCGCCACGGGGTGGACGCGGTCACGCTCATCATGTATCGGATGCTGTTTGCACTGCCGTTTTTCCTGGGGCTGGCGTGGTGGGCCAGCCGCGCCCAAGGGGGCGTGAAGGTAGCGCCGCTCACGCGCCGGGACGTGCTGGGCATTGTCTGGCTGGGCGTGACGGGCTATTACCTGGCCAGCTTTCTGGACTTTGCCGGGCTGCAGTACATCAGTGCCTCGCTGGAACGGCTGGTGCTGTACCTCAACCCCACGCTGGTGCTGCTCCTGGGTTGGGTGCTGTACCGCCGACGCATCGGGCGGCGTCAGGCGATAGGGATGGCGATCAGCTACTGCGGTGTGTTGCTGGTGTTTGGCCACGAAGTCACGCTGCAGGGCAGCGATGTGGCACTGGGCGCACTGCTGGTGTTTTTGAGCGCCGTGAGTTACGCGGTGTACCTGTCCTACAGCGGCGAGATGGTGCAGCGCCTGGGCTCCATGCGCTTGGTGGGCCTGGCCACCAGCGTGGCCTGCGTGCTGTGCATAGCGCAGTTTGTGATCTTTCGTTCGCTGGATGTGGCGCTGGCGGTGGCCCCGCAGGTGGTCTGGCTCTCCCTGCTCAACGCCACCTTGTGCACCGTGGTGCCGGTCATGCTGGTGATGATGGCCATCGAGCGCATTGGCTCGGGGCTGGCCGCACAGGTCGGCATGGTCGGCCCCATGTCCACCATTTTGATGGGCGCACTGGTGCTGGGCGAGCCGTTCACCGTGTGGGTCGTCGCCGGCACGGTGTCGGTGCTGGTGGGGGTGTTTGTGGTGAGCCGGGCTGCGGCGCAGCGATAGAGCGATTGGGAGCGGACTGCCGGGTTCACCCTTTCGCAGGTTGGTGGAAGCCGATGCCACCGGGCCGTATACTTCCGCGAATGTCCCCCACCCTGCGGGCTCCTCCTTGATTTGGCAAAACCCCAAGTCCACGCTGCACCATCCACCCCAATGTCATCGGCAACGAGCAGTGTTGGCTGACTCAGGGCGGCGTGGCGGCAAGATGTCGGTCACAAAGCTGCGCAACTGATTTTGTTGCTCAGGATTTTCTCAGCCGGGCGTGGTTGGCGGTCATTGCTTGGTGCACCGTAGCAAGGCTTGAGGCCTTGAGCGGCAGGTCTTTTGCCAGCAGTTTGAGTATGGCAGGCGTGGCCTGCTCCAGCACCTCATCCAGTGCGCGGCTGGCAACAAGGGCCGGCAGGCCCGCTTTTGCAGCGGCGCTCAGCACATGCGCGCGTGCAGGGGCCAGGCCTTCACCAGCGATGTCCATGAAATGCTCGCCTTGGTAGCCGGTGCAGTAGGTCAGGTCATAGGGCGGTGCCAGCAACCAGCGGCCGTCGGCTTCGCGCAGAAATGACAGGTTTTTGGCGTGGTCATCCCGGTTGTTCATCAGCACATTGAACGCACAAATTTTGACGGCTTTTACCAACTCACGCTGGTCTTTGGTTAAGCGCCGTGTCACTTGGAAAAAGTCTTCGTAGCTCACGGAGGGCACCTGAAAGTTGGCATGCAGCAAGCCCGCGAGCGAATGCACATGCACGCGTGCGGTGCCACGTCGGTCAAAGCGCTGGGTGCCGAAGGCAAAGTGTCCACCCGGCAACTCAAAGAGTCGGGTGTTGGTCATGCCCAGCTGGCATGCTTGGGCCAGTTGGGCGAAAAGCGCCTCCACAACACTGCTGTCAGGCGCATCGTCTGCGCCAGCGAACTTGATCAGCCAGGCTTCGCCACCCGGTACTTGAGAGGCTTGGGTGCTCAGCGCCTGGGTTTGGGGATTGAAAAATACCTGCGCCTTGGGGCGTGCGCCGCCGGGCGAGCCGCCCGCGCGCGCCATCTCCGACAGTACGGCGTAGGTGTCGTCCTGGAGCACGGCCTGAACTTCTTGGGCCAGTTCTAGCAGCGTAAGGTCTTTGCTGCTCTCCAGGTCTGGCTGACTGGGCTGGTAGACCAATGCCCCCATGGTGTTTTCACCCAGATAGGCCAGTCGGTCCAACGTGGACAGGCGCTCAGGGTCCAGGCCTTTTGCCCTCATGCGTCTGTGCATGAGCCGATAGCCCCAGCCATCGGGCAGTGCGTCGTAGATGAATCCCGGAACATCGTGCAGGTGCCGGTAGTCGCCCTGCTTGTCGGGATATGCAGCCTGGCGCAATGGCGTGCGCAAGGGAGACAGGTCCAGCTGAAGGTCGATTGCTTCTCGGGTGTACTCGAACAGGATGACTTTGCCGTCATCGGCCAGTGTGCCGAGGGGTACGGACTGGCCAAATCCGCGATAAACGACGGATAGTTCTTTCACTGCGCTGTTCCGTTGGGTGCTGGGGGCTGCTTTTTGAAGGCCCGTTTGCGTTGTCGAGACTGCGCCTGCACGCGCATGTCTTCAATGGAGCGGGTCTGCGTGACCAGCACCGACTGAAGGTCCGCCAAGGCGTTCAAAGCTTCCAAAATGCGAACAAACGTCACCAAGGTGCATCGACCCGTTAGCTCAAAGCTGCGCAAGGTTTTATCCGACACCCCGATGCGCGCGGCCAGTTCCTCAACCGGAACGTTGAGCGCCAGACGTCTTGCCCGGGCTCGGCGGCCCAGTTCAGTACACACTTCGTCGGGCAATGCTAAGGATATATCCGGCATATTTTTACCGATAGATATATTAATAATTCAGTAAACGGTGAAATTATACCGAAATCTATCTCGACTGACCACCGTAATGGCACCGCTAAAACAGCATGGTGATGTGCACAGAGTCCGAGTTGCGTTCGGCCTGTACGTTGGGGCTTGCGTTGCGCGCCAGGTGCAGCATGCGGTCGTTGCTGGGCAGGATGTCGGCCACAAAGCCGCGCAGGCCGCGGCGCTTGGCGTGGTTGACCATGCAAGCTTGCAAGGCGCTGCCCAAGCCGCAGCCCTGCCAGTCGGGGTGCACCATGAAGGCGGTGTCCGCCAGGTTGGTGGTGGGGTTGATGAAGTAGCACGACTGCCCCACGATCTGCAGGGCTTCCCGGTTACCCGTGGTGGCGACAAACGCCACTTCATCCTCGTAGTTCACGTTGCACAGGCGCTGCACCTCCACATCCGACAGGCCCCGCACGTTGCGGAAAAAGCGGGTGTACACGTCGGCCTCGCTCAGATGGTGGAACAGCTCGCGAATGCCTTGGGCGTCGCTGGAGAGCGCGGGTCGCAGCATGACGGTGCGGCCGTCTTTGAGGGTGACCGTCAGCTCTTCCTCTACCGGGTAGGCGCGCAGGTTTTGCAGAGTCTGGTCCGCCGGCAGGTAGCCCAGCACCTGGGCCTGGGCAAACAATTCAGGTCGAAACTTGGGGTGCGCCAGCTCGATCAGCGCGGTCGCCCGCTGGCGGATGGATTTGCCAAACAGGTAGGCAATGCCGTACTCGGTCACCACGTAGTGCACATCGGTGCGCGCAATGCTGGCGGCCTCCCCCGTGAGCAGGGCCGGGCGAATGCGGGAGGTTTGCCCGTCCTCCGTGGTGGAGGTCATGCAGATGATGGGTTTGCCGCCGGGCGAGCGCGAGGCACCATGCAAAAACTCGCCCTGGTTGCCAATGCCGCCCAGGAATTCGCCTTCAAACTGGTCCACACAGACCTGGCCGGTCAGGTCGATCGCCAGCGCCTGCGCAATCGACACCATTTTGTGCTGCGCGGCAATGGTGACCGGGTTGCAGATCATGTCGATGGGCTGAAACACAAACAGCGGGTTGCGGTCGATCAGGTCATACAGGCGCCGCGAGCCCAGCGCCATGCTGGTGACGATCTTGAAGGGTTGGCTTGTTTTGCGGGCACCGGTCAGGCAGCCGCTTTCCAGCAGCGGGAAGATGGCGTCGGAGATGACGTCAGAGTGCACCCCCAGGTCTTTGCGGTCTGTGAGGTACTGCAACGCCTCGTGGGCCAATTGCCCCAGGCCAATTTGCAAGGTCGAGCCGTCTTCAATAATGCCCGCAATGTAGCGGGCAATGCGCTGCACGTCTTCTTCCTGCGAGGGCATGCGTTCCAGCTCGGTGACCGGCGTGGTCACAGGCACCAGGTGGTGGATGCGGCTGACGTGCAGGGTGGAGTCACCCATGGAGCGGGGCATGGCGGGGTTGACCTCGGCAATCACCAGCCGGGCGCGCGCCACGGCGGCCGGAATGATGTCCACCGACACGCCCAGGCTCACAAAGCCAAACTCGTCGGGCAGCGAGACTTGGATCAAGGCCACATCCACCGGTATGCGCCCCAGGGCCATCATCTCGGGCACCCGCGCCACCGACATCGGCACGTATTCCACCAAACCCTGCTTGAGGGCGGCGCGCATGTCACTGCCGACAAAAAAGGTGCGGTGTTTCAGGCGGGTGGTGCAGTGGCCGTCGGCGTCGTGGTCAAAGGCCTTGATAGTGAAAAAGTGCAGCAGCTCCAAGTCCGCCGGCAGCTTGGGCAGGGTGTCCAGCGCCTGTAGCAGCACCCGTGGTGCGGCGCAACCGGTGCCGACAAACACATGGTCGCCATGGCGGATGTTGCCAATGGCGAGGGTCGCGGTGGTGACCTTGTCGGCAAAGGCTGCAAGTGTTTTGAATTTTTTGGGGCTTTTGGAAAACATGGCGCTACTTATGTGGATCGGCAGGACTGGGGTGGAATTCGTATCATCAACGATTTGGCGGCAATTGTGCTGCGCGTCGATCAACAAAATGGATGGAGGAACACCATGGATTTGGGACTACACGGCAAATGGGCTTTGGTTTGCGGCGCCAGCAAGGGGCTGGGTTTGGGCTGCGCCACGGCACTGGTGCAAGAGGGGGTGAACGTGCTGATCGTGGCACGCGGGGCAGAAGTGCTGGAGTTGGCTGCTACTAATTTGATAGCTGCTCACGCAAATTCCACGGGGGCTGCAGTGCTATTTTGTGCCCAAGATATCACCACCGAGGCCGGGCGGGCGGCGGTGTTCGCCATGCGGCGTGACTTTGACATTGTGGTCACCAACGCGGGCGGCCCACCCACCGGCAACTTCCGCGACTGGGACCGCGATGCCTGGATCAAAGCGGTGGACGCCAACATGCTGACCCCCATTGAGCTGATCAAAGCCACGGTGGACGGCATGGCCGCGCGCGGCTTTGGGCGCATCGTCAACATCACCTCCAGCGCGGTCAAGTCGCCAATCGACATTCTGGGTTTGTCCAACGGTGCGCGCAGCGGCCTGACCGGCTTTGTGGCCGGCGTGGCCCGCTCCAGCCTGGCGGCCCAGGGCGTCACCATCAACAACTTGCTGCCCGGCGCGTTCGACACCGATCGCCTGCGTGGCACGCTGCAAGGGGCCGCGCAAAAAAGTGGGCAGGCACTGGAGACCGTGACCGACAACCGCCGCAAGGGCATACCGGCCCAACGCTTCGGCACGCCCGCAGAGTTTGGCGCGGTGTGCGCGTTTTTGTGCAGCCAGCAAGCCGCCTACATCACCGGGCAAAACGTGCTGGTGGACGGCGGGGCTTTTCCCGGAACCTTTTAGCGCCGGGACGACAGCACGATGCCCGACACAATCAGCACAAAGGCGACGGCATGGAAGGCCTGCGGCGTCTCTCCCAGAAACGCCGAAGACAGCATGGCGGTAAACAGCGGCGTGAGGTTTATGAAAAACCCCGCCACCGCCGGACCGGCCCGCGCCACACCCGCACCCCATGCGCCATAGGCAATCACCGCAGGCCCCACCGCAATAAAGGCTAGCGCGCTGATCAGAGGCCAACTCCAGTCAACATGGGCGTTGGTCAGCGCCCACTCACCACTGGTAAAGAGCGCAGACCAGAGCAGCCCAAACACTACTTGCCCGAGCAAAAACCCCGCCCAATCGGTGCGCAAGGAGGCCGACTCGGGCGTGGGGTGGGCCAGCATCCAGCTGTAATAGGCCCAGGCCATGGAGGCCAGAAGCACATACAGGTCCCCCGCCACCAGACGCATGTCCAGCAGCACCTCCCACTGCCCGCGCGACAGCACCAGCAATACGCCCGCGATGGACAGCAGTGCGCCCATCAGTTGGCGTCGGGACACGGGCACTTGGAAAAAAATCTTGCCAATCAGCAACATCCACACCGGCGTGCTGGCGCCTACCAGTGTCACGTTGATGGGGGTGGAGGTGTTGAGCGCCAGGTACAGCATGGCGTTGTAGCCGCCAATGCTGAACAGGCTCAACAATGCAAATCGCCGCCATTGCTGCCACAAGGCGCTCCCGGGTTTGAGCACGCTGCCCGCCAGTGGCAGCAGCAGCACAAAGGCAATCGTCCATCTCAGGAGGTTGAGCGTCATCGGCGACACCATGGGTGCCACCAGGCGGCCCACCACCGCGTTGCCAGACCACAGCAGCGGTGGAATGATGAGCAGCACAATGGCGGTGGGGGTCAGGCGTTGGGTCATCACTGGAAATGTACCCGGGCCATCAAGCCCTTGTGCACGCCGGTGGGTGATTCGTGGCACCATGGCGACCTTATAAACACAGCCTGAACAGCACCGAACGCCCTACGGCACGGCCAATATTTCTGGAGACTCCCATGACGCAAGCCCAAATCCAAACGCAAACCCCGTCCCGCGCAATCCGAATTGACCAGCACGGTGGCCCTGAACAACTCAAGCTGGTGCAGGTGTCCGTGGGTGAGCCTGGTCCGGGCGAAATTCGCATCCGCCACCACGCGGTGGGCCTGAACTTCATTGACATTTACCAGCGCAGCGGCCTGTACCCCATGCCGATGCCGGTGCAACTGGGCATGGAGGCGGCGGGTGTGGTGGAAGCGGTGGGCGAGGGCGTTGCTCATCTGAAAGCGGGTGACCGCGCCGCCTACGCCAGCCAGCCCCCTGGTGCCTATTGCGAATTGCGGGTGATGCCCGCCAAGTGCGTGTGCAAACTGCCTGACAACATTGCGTTTGACACCGGTGCGGCCATGATGCTAAAAGGCCTGACCGCGCAGTACCTGCTCAAGAAAACACTGCCCCAAGGCGGCCTGCAGCCTGGCGACTTTGTGCTGTTCCATGCCGCGGCCGGTGGCGTGGGTTTGATTGCCTGCCAATGGGCCAAAGCCATGGGGCTGCAACTCATCGGTACAGCGGGGTCGGATGCCAAGTGCAGTTTGGCCTTGGAGCATGGCGCTGCCCATGCGATCAACTACTCGACGGAAGATTTCTTGGCGCGGGTGAAAGACATCACCGGTGGCAAAGGCGTGAAGGTGGTGTACGACTCGGTGGGCAAGGACACCTGGGATAAGTCACTGGACTGCCTGGCGCCGTTTGGATTGATGGCCAGTTTTGGCAATGCCTCAGGCCCGGTGGCCCCCATGGCACCGGGTATTTTGGGCCCCAAGGGCTCGCTGTATTTGACGCGGCAAACCCTGTTCACCCACATTGCCACCCGTGAAAGCACGCAGGCCATGGCTGATGATCTGTTTGCTATTGTGGGCAGCGGCCAGGTCAAGATCCGCATTGACCAGCGCTATCCGCTGGCGCAGGTGCAGCAAGCCCACCGTGACATGGAAGCACGCGCCACCACCGGGTGTTCGATTTTGACTTTGTAAGGTAAGCGATTGTCAGGTCAGTTGGCTTGGCGGGTCGGCGCACGTGCAGGACTACTTCCTAGTTGACAAGAGGCCTTAGTTTCAGTTCGCGTTAAATCAGATTTCTACTCGGTTTGATTGCAGGCGCGTTGCGAATTATCAAAAAATGGGGCGGCACGCAGAGGATTCGGTTAGTATGCGTCCCACATGAATTTGCTGCCATATTCCCCATTTCGTGCTGCGGTGCTGTGCATTGCCGCTCTGTTCACCCACAGCGCAAGTCTTGCGCAACCCATTGCGCCTGTGTTGCTGGCAGAGGCGGGGGCGGGGAAACACGCCTCTGCCGCAGTCGATGCCAAGGTGAAAAGTGCGGCTCAGCAAGATGCCGACAATGCCAAAAAATGGTCGATCTACTGGGGCTGGAATCGTTCTACTTATTCGCACAGTGATATTCACTTCACAGGCTCCGACCATGACTTCACCATCAGGGACGTGGAGGCTAAGGACATGCAATCCGAGGTTGGTGGGGCCGGTATTGTCACTAACTATCTGAATCCCGCGCAGTTCACCATTCCACAGACCAATTTGCGGATTGCGTACCAGTACAACACCGATACCGCGATTGCCTTCAACCTGGACCATATGAAATATGTGATGGTGCAGAACCAGTCGGTGCCCATTTCAGGACAAATCAAAGGCGTGACCCAGTCAGGGCAACAAGTGTTGGCAGATGACTGGCTGAACTATGAACACACCGATGGCCTGAACATTCTGACCCTGGAGCTGGAGAAACAGCGTCCGGTGGAGTGGTTTGGCGTCAACCGTCCGGCGAAAGTATTTGCCTTGGTGGGAGCAGGCATTGTTATTCCCAAGAGCAATGTCACCATGCACATGACCAACCAGGTGCGCAATGACGAATTCCACTTGGCCGGCTACAGCGTAGGCGCTGGCGTCGGCTTGGATGTGGATCTTTACAAAGACACCTTCTTCCGTACTGCGTACAAAGTTGGGTATGTCAATTTGCCTGATGTGTTGACCAGCGCACGGGGTGACAAGGCGGCACAAAGCTTTACTTACAACGAATTACTGATCGCCATAGGCGTTCGCTTCTAAGCCGTTCGCCGAATCCGTTAACGCGTGCGCCGCACCCGCAGCAGCTCGTCCAATATCAGGCAGACGGCGCCGACCGTGATGGCGCTGTCTGCAACGTTGAAGGCCGGGAAATGCCAGCCTTGCCAGTGGAAGTCCAGGAAGTCGACCACGTAGCCGTACATCAGGCGGTCGATCACATTGCCAATGGCACCGCTCAATATGCAGGCCATGGCAAAGCTGAACAGGCGCTGGCCGGGGTGCGATTTCAGCATCCAAATAATGACGGCGGCGGCGACAAAACCAATTACGGTGAAAAACCAGCGTTGCCAGCCCGATGCACCAGCCAGAAACGAAAACGCCGCTCCGCTGTTGTGCACCCGCACCACATTGAAAAAGCTGGTGACATAGGTGCTGTCACCTAAGTGGTAGTAGCCCACGATCAGCACCTTGGTGAACTGGTCCACCATCAGCAAGATGAACGCCAGCCCCAGCCAGTGCAGCATGCCGCTGCCGGAGCCTTTTCCCAGATTCAGGGTTCTGCCTCCGCGCGCCATCAGACGAAGGTGCGAGTTTCGCCCGCACCCTCCAAATTGCTGACGCAGCGTCCACACAGCGTGGGGTGGGCGGGGACCGTACCCACGTCATCGCAGTAGTGCCAGCAGCGCTCGCATTTAGTGCCATTTGATGCGCTAGCGCTTATGGATAGTGCGTGACCAGCTACTAAAGTGATAGCGGATGTAATGAACACAAACTTCAAATCGGCGCCCAGACTTGCCAAGGTGGCCATGTCGTCCTCGTCCACGGTCAGTGTGACCTCGGCTTGCAGCGAGGCACCCACCTGGCCTGCCGCGCGCAGGGTCTCGATCTCTTTGTTCACCGCTTCGCGGATCTCGCGGATGCGGGCCCACTTGCGCAACAGCGTCTCATTGGGAGCGTCAAACGTCACAAAGGTGTCCATGAAGATGGAGTCGGCCGTGGCGGCGGGCACCCGGCCCGCTGCCGCCAGCACAGCCCACGCCTCTTCGGCGGTGAAGCTCAGGAATGGCGCCATCCAGCGCAGCATGGCTTGGGTGATTTGCCATAGCGCGGTTTGCGCAGAGCGGCGGGCCAGTGAATCGGGGGCCGTGGTGTACAGGCGGTCTTTGAGCACATCAAGGTAAAACGCGCCCAGGTCTTCGCTGCAATAAATTTGCAACTTGGACACCACGGGGTGGAACTCATACACCTCGTAGTGCGCCAGGATGTCGGCTTGCAACTGCGCCGCACGGGCCAGCGCGTAACGGTCAATCTCCAGCAATTGGTCCACCGGCACCGCGTCTTTGGCCGGGTCAAAGTCGCTGACATTGGCCAGCAAAAACTTCAGGGTGTTGCGTACACGGCGGTAGGTGTCGACCACGCGGGCCAGGATCTTGTCGTCAATGCCCAGGTCACCCGAATAATCGGTCGATGCGCACCACAGACGGATGATCTCGGCCCCCATCTTGTCGCTCACCTCTTGCGGGGCCACCACATTGCCCATGCTCTTGCTCATTTTGCGGCCCTGGCCGTCCACGGTGAAGCCGTGGGTCAGCAAGCCGCGGTACGGCGCGCGCCCGTACATGGCGCAAGCCGTGAGCAGCGAGCTGTGAAACCAGCCGCGGTGCTGGTCATGGCCTTCTAGGTACAGGTCAGCCTCGGGGCCACTTTCGTGTGCCGAACCGGGGTGCGAAGTTTTCAGCACGGTGGTGTGGGTGGTACCGGAGTCAAACCAGACTTCCAGAATGTCGGTGCTCTTGGTGTAAGCCTGTGCGTCAGCTTCGCAGCCGACCATCGCCAGGATGGATTCGGTGCTGGCCTTGCTCCAGGCTTCAATACCGCCTTGCTCCACCATGTTGGCGGCAATGTCCATGATGTCCATGGTGCGCGGGTGCAGTTCGCCACTGTCTTTGTGCAAAAAGAAGGGCACCGGCACGCCCCAGCTGCGCTGGCGGCTGATGCACCAGTCGGGCCGGTTGGCAATCATGTCGCGCAGGCGGGTGCGGCCGTTCTCGGGGTAGAAAGCGGTTTCATCGATGGCGTCCAGCGCGGTCTGGCGCAGGGTCTTGGGCGCTTTGTCCAGGGTGAACACGCCCACGCCTTCGTCCATGCGTACAAACCACTGGGCTGCAGCGCGGTAGATCACCGGCGTCTTGTGGCGCCAGCAATGCGGGTAGCTGTGCACGATGTCCTGGGTGGCAAACAGGCGGTCGGCATCGCGTAGCGTGTTGATGATGACCGGGCAGGCTTTCCAGATGTGCTGTCCGCCAAACAGGGGCAGCTCGGGTGCGTAAGCGCCGTTGCCCTGCACCGGGTTCAGGATGTCATCGTATTTCATGCCATGCGCGACGCAGGAGTTGAAATCCTCTACGCCATAAGCGGGCGCGGAGTGCACGATGCCGGTGCCGTCGTCGGCGGTGGCGTAGTCAGCCAGGTAGACCGGGCTCAAGCGGTCATAGCCGGCGTCCACATGGGCCAGCGGATGGCGGAAGTTGATGCCCGCGAGCTTCTCGCCCAAAGCGGTGGCCAGCACGGTGCCGTGCAGCGCAAAGCGCTCCATGCATTTTTCAACCAGGCCTTCTGCCAGCACCAGCAAGCCGCGTTCCGTATCAACCAGCGCGTAGGTGATGGTGGGGTTCAGGTTCAGTGCCTGGTTGGCGGGAATGGTCCATGCGGTGGTGGTCCAGATCACAACCAGTGCGGGCTTGGCCAGCGCGGGCACGTCAAACGCGGCGGCCAGTTTGTCCGGCTCGGCGCACAAAAAGCCAACGTCCAGCGTTTGTGATTTCTTGTCGGCGTATTCGATCTCGAACTCGGCCAAGGACGATCCGCAGTCAAAACACCAGTACACGGGCTTCAGGCCGCGGTAGACAAAACCACGCTCCACCACGCGTTTGAACGCGCGGATTTCCGCTGCCTCGTTCACAAAGTCCATGGTGCGGTAGGGCGTTTCCCAGGCACCCAGCACGCCCAGGCGTTTGAAGTCGGTGCGTTGCTGGTCGATCTGCTCGGTGGCAAAGGCCCGGCTTTTGGCTTGCATGTCATCCCGCGGGATGTTGCGGCCGTGCAGCTTCTCAATCGCGTTTTCGATCGGCAGGCCATGACAGTCCCAGCCGGGGATGTAGGCCGCGTCCATGCCTTTGAGCTGGCGCGTCTTGACAATCATGTCCTTGAGGATCTTGTTGGCGGCGTGGCCAATGTGGATCTTGCCGTTGGCGTAGGGTGGGCCGTCGTGCAGCACAAACTTGGGCGCATTCACGCGCGCGTCGCGCAGCTTTTTGTAGATGCCTTTTTCTTCCCAAGCCTTGACCCAGCCGGGCTCGCGCTTGGGCAAATCGCCGCGCATGGGGAACGGGGTGTCCGGCAGGTTCAGGGTAGCGCGGTAGTCAACTTTTTCGGTCATGGCAATTCTCAGGGCGGTAGGGTGGCTTGCAATGGATCAGTGCAAGCGATACGGTCATTCGGGATGCGGCGGGGTGGGCATGACGCGGGGCAAAGTGCGTCGTTGACCGGAGGGTCTGCCCGGTCAAATTCGGGTGGCGAGCCAGGTGCGCGCGTCGTCGCAGTCCTGGCGTATTCCCCGGGTGAGGGATTCCAGACCATCGTATCTCAGCTCGTCGTGTAGTTTGTGCAGCAGTTCCACACGGATGATTTTACCGTAGGCCCCTTCAGGCCCCAGTGTCTCAGGCCAGTCCAGGCAGTGAGTTTCCAGTAGTACGCGCCCCCCATTCACGTCATTGGGGTCCAGCGAAGGGCGCACGCCCAGGTTTGCTACGCCAGGCAGCGGCCGGTGCGACAGGCCGTGCACCAGCACCACAAAGATTCCGCTGGCGGCCGGTTTCCAGTGGGCAAAGCGCTGGTTCAGCGTCTTGAAGCCCAAAGTGCGACCCAGCTTGCGCCCATGCACGACGTGGCCTGAAATGCAATACGGCCGGCCCAGCAGGCGGGCGGCATCGGTCATGCGGCCCGTGCCCAATGCGTCACGCACGGCAGAGCTGGAGACTCGCAGTTTATGCACCTCGTAGCTGTTCATGCGCGCCACGTCAAAGCCCTGGAGTTCGCCCGCCGCGTCGAGCAGCGCATAGTCCCCCGCGCGCTGTTTGCCAAAGCGGAAGTCATCCCCCACCAGCACATACTTGGCGCCCAGCCCCTGCAGCAACACCGTGTCGATGAACTCCTGCGGGGACTGCGAGGCCAAGCGGGCATCAAAAGGCAGTACCACGGTTTGGTCTACGCCGCAGTGGGTCAGGTCCTCCAGCTTGTCGCGCAAAGTGCCCACGCGTGCCGGGGCCAGCTCGGGTTTCTGGTGCGCGGAGGCAAAGTAGTCGCGCGGGTGGGGCTCAAAAGTCAGCACGCAGCTGGGCACGCCGCGTTGCTGTGCTTCACTGCGCAGCAGCGCCAACATGGCCTGGTGGCCCCGGTGTACACCATCAAAATTGCCAATCGTTACTGCGCAGGCGGATGCCACGCCCGGATGGTTGAAGCCGCGAAAAACCTTCATGGATTTGTTATCTTTTTGATAGCAGGCTGCGCCCGGGGGGATGGGCGCTGGAAGCCAATTTGTCACATAAACAAGGTATATTGTGACGCAGCGGTGCTTGGAGTCCCATTCAGTGCGCGGCTGATGAAATTTGCATTCCGTGTTGGTTGTGGTTTTTACCGTTCCAGGAGGCCTGTTTTGAAAGTCTTGAAGCTATCGGCCCAAGGGCTGCCCCAGTCGTGGATCACCTTGGAGCAAGCGGTTGTGCACTACGCCTGCGGCGAGGTTCGCTGGGAGTCAGGTGGCGAAGTGGCCGTGTTCCATGGCGGGCACAACGCGGTCACCGGGCTGCAATCGGTCATCCGCGTCAACAGCATCATCGGCACGCGCGGTGTACCCAACATCAACCCCTTTGATCTGCGCCCGGGGCTGACCAACGGCAAACTGTTCATTCGGGACCGTAATGTGTGCGCCTACTGCGGCACCCATTTTCACGAGACCGACCTGACCCGTGAACACATCGTCCCCTTTGCCCAAAAGGGTGTGGACACCTGGATGAACGTGGTCACCGCCTGCCGCCCCTGCAACCACCGCAAGAGCCACCGCACCCCTGAGCAGGCCAATATGCCCTTGCTCTACACGCCCTATGTGCCCAGCCTGTGGGAAGACTTCATTCTGCGCAACCGCCGCATACTGGCCGACCAGATGGAGTTTCTGATGGCCCACGTCCCCAAGTCGTCGCGCCTGATGATTTGAACCGGGCGCAACTGCCCCTGAAAAATATGAAAAGGGAGAGCAGCACCGTGGTGAATTCAAAATTGGTGAATCCAAAGTTCTTGAGCCCAAAATTTGGCAAATCCGCCAATTTCCTGGGTCTTGTATTGGGCGGGTTTTTTTTACCGCTGGCCCTGCCCGCTGTGGCGCTGGGTGCGCAGAGCGTCCAGGTTGCTGCGCCCACCCAGCCCGCGCTCATGCTGGCCAAGAACTGGCAGTCCGATCTGGAACCGGCCGCATATTTGGTGAGTGAAAAACTGGATGGGGTGCGCGCACTGTGGGATGGACATGCGCTGCGCTTCAAAAGTGGCCGGCTGATTGCCGCACCCGCCTGGTTTACGGCCGCCTTGCCGAGCACTCCCCTGGATGGCGAGCTGTGGATGGGGCGGCGAAGCTTTGATCGCCTCTCCGGCACGGTGCGCCGCGCTGCCCCGGTCGATGCCGAATGGCATGCAGTGCGGTATATGGTGTTCGATCTTCCCGGCGATGCGGGCTCGTTTGGCGAGCGTGCCGCGCGCATGGCAACGGTGGCGCATGAACAAGGCGTGGCGTGGCTGCAAGCGATTGAGCAGCAGCGGGTGGCGGACCGTGTTGGCTTGCAAGCGCTGTTGTTGAGTTCAGTAGGCGAGGGTGCCGAGGGCCTGGTGCTGCACCGTGCCGATGCACTGTGGCAGCCGGGTCGCAGCGACGCACTGCGCAAACTGAAAACGGTGCCGGACGAAGAGGCTCGGGTGGTGGCCCATATTCCTGGAAAAGGTCGCCATGTGGGCCGTATGGGCGCTTTGTTGCTTGAAATGCCCAGCGGGCAACGCTTTGCGTTGGGAACCGGTTTTACCGATGCCCAACGGGCCGCGCCTCCCGCGGTGGGCGCGTCGGTCACCTACCGCTATCGGGACCGGACCCCCGCAGGCCTGCCGCGTTTTGCCAGCTACCTGCGGCTGCGGGAGGCCGAATAGCCGTCCGCAGCGGGTGTCTACAACAAAGCTTTAGGCAAAAACGCCAGCCGAGTCCTGCATGCGTGCAGACACTTCACCCAAGTGGTGCAGGCTGTCGCCGAAGGTCATTTCCAGTTGCGTGAGCTTCTTGAAGTAATGGCTGACGATGTACTCCTCCGTCACGCCGATACCACCGTGCAATTGCACCGCCTGCTGGCCAACAAAGCGCATGGACTGACCTAGCTGGTACTTGGCACGGGCCATCGCCGCACGGCGCTCTGGCGCGGGCGCGTTGAGCTTGAGGCTGGCATAAAAACTCATGGAGCGGGCCAACTCCAGTTGCATCTTCATGTCAGCAGCGCGGTGGCGCAGGGCCTGGAAGCTGCTGATGGCCACACCGAACTGCTTGCGCGTGTTCATGTATTCCGCGGTGATGGCCATGGTTTTGTCCATCACGCCCACTGCTTCGGCGCAGCTCGCCGCAATACCGATGTCCACCGCGTGCTCCAGTGCGGTCAAGCCGTCCTGGGTAATCAAGGTGGCGGGCGCGTTTTTGAAGCTGACTTCGGCCGCGCGGCTACCGTCCTGTGTGCCGTAGCCCCGGGTGGTGACACCGCTGGACTTGCGTTCCACCAAGAACAAGGCCAGTTGGCTGTTGATCTTGGCGGGCACCAAAAATGCATCGGCCTGGTCACCCACGGGCACCACGCTCTTGGCACCGTTTAGCACATAGCCGCCAGGGGCTTGTGTGGCCTTGGCTTCGCACACGTCAAGCCGGTAGCGGGCCGCACGTTCCTGGTAGGCCAGCACCACCAGGGCTTCGCCGCTGGCGACTTGGGGCAACCAAGCGGCCTTGGTGGCGGCATCGGCGTAACCGGCAATCACGGCACCGGCAATCAAGGACTGGGTCAGTGGCTCCAGCACAATGCCGCGTCCCAGCTCTTCCATCACTACCATGCCTTCTACCGGCCCCATGCCCAAACCGCCATCGGCTTCGGGCACATACAAGCCGCACAGGCCGAGCTCGGCAATTTCGTTAAAGGCGGCACGGTCAAAGCCGCCGGCTTTTTCAGCAGCGCGGCGGCGATCAAAGGTGTAGCCCTTGTCTACCCATTTGCGCACCGCGTCGCGCAGTTGTTCCTGGTCGTCAGAGAAATCGAAATCCATATCAAACTCCTGTTATTTGCGTAGCTCTGAATGGAGCTCCCTCGCGGAGGGGGCTCGGGGGAGCGGTGTTGTTCGCGAAGCGAAATATCGTCGCTGTGTTGTCTAACTCAACTCAAAACGGTTTGCGCGACGATATTTCGCTGCACTTCATTGGAGCCACCGTAAATGGTGGTCTTGCGCAGATTGAAGTATTGGGAGGCCAATGGCGCGCAGTGGACCGCCCCCGCCGGGAAGGCTTGCAACCCGGCTCCCGCCTGGTCGCCCTGCCAGCCGGCTTCCATCGCCTCGCGGATCAGAGGCAAGGCAAAGGGGCCTGCGGCCAGCATCATCAATTCAGCGTAACGCTGCTGAATCTCGCTGCCGCGAATCTTGAGCAAACCGGCAATGTCCAGCGACTGTTTGCCCGACTTTTCGGCCGCCAGCACGCGCAGCACCAGCATTTCCAGCGCAATCACATCCACTTCCAGCTTGGCGATTTCGTCACGGAAACGGATGTCATCAAAGACGCCTTCCGCCTTGGCAATGCGTTTGAGTCGCTCCAGCTCGCGCTTGGTGCGGTTCACGTCGGCAATGTTGGTGCGCTCGTGGGCCAGCAGGTGCTTGGCGTAGTTCCAACCCTTGTTTTCTTCGCCAATCAGGTTGTTGGCGGGGACTTCGACGTTGTCAAAGAACACCTCGTTGACCTCAGCCTCGCCGTCCAGCAGCACGATGGGGCGCACGGTCACGCCGGGCGACTTCATGTCGATCAGCAGGAAGCTGATGCCAGTTTGGGGCTTGCCCTCCGAGCTGGTGCGCACCAGGCAGAAAATCCACTCGCCGTACTGGCCCAGGGTGGTCCAGGTTTTTTGACCGTTGACGATGTATTTGTCGCCCTGGCGCTCAGCACGGGTTTTGACCGAAGCCAAATCCGAGCCGGAACCGGGTTCGCTGTAGCCCTGGCTCCACCAGACTTCGCCGCTGGCGATGCCGGGCAGAAAGCGCTGCTGCTGCTCTGCATTGCCAAACGCCATGATGACCGGAGCCACCATGACCGGGCCAAACGGGACGACGCGCGGTGCACCGGCCATGGCGCACTCTTCTTCAAATAAATGTTTTTGGACCGAGTTCCAGCCTGGGCCGCCAAATTCTTTGGGCCAGGCGTGGCCGAGCCAGCCCTTTTTGCCCAAAATCTTGGCCCAGCTTTGCATGTCCTCCCTGGTCAGGTGCAAGGCGTTTTGCACTTTTTGCGACAACTCGGCAGGCAGGTTAGCGCCTACCCAAGCGCGAATCTCGGAGCGGAATGCCTGTTCTTCAGGTGTAAATGCCAAATCCATCGGGGAATCTCCAGTCGTTCGGTCACATTAAGACCCCCGTTTTTAGCACGATCGTTCGTTTATGCTTGTCCGGGTGGTGACAAGCCGAGCTCAGAACACAGCTTTTCTACCGTTTCACGCAGCTGTGCCACCTCCGACTCCAGCCGCTCAATGCGTTCAGCGGTGCCGCCAGCGGACGACCCGCTGGGCGAGAAGGCCTGGGTTGCATCCACCGGGCCGCACAGCAGATGGGCCCAGCGCTGCTCGCGGGCACCCGGCGCACGCGCCAGTTTGACCACCAGCGGGCCACCTTTTTCAGCCGAACGCTCTTGTAGCTCGTCCAAAAACCCCTCCACGGAGGAAATATCGGCAAACTTGTACCAGCGCTCGGCATTGAGCCGCAACTCGGCGCTGGTTTGCGGGCCGCGCAGCATCAACAGGCCCAGCAACACGGCGGCTTGCTCGTATACGCCCACGCCGCGCTGGAAGTTGTGTTCAAACTTGGTAGTGCGTGAGCCACCAATTTCGCGCACCAGGTTGGCGCTGCGCAAGGTGCTGACGGCTTCGGCCACTTGGGCCTCGGTCAGGTCCATGGACGGCTCGCGGCTGCTTTTCTGGTTGCAGCCCAGCACCAGCGAATTGAGGGAGAGCGGGTAGCTGTCGGGCACGGTGCGGGCTTTTTCCATCAGCGTGCCCAAAACGCGCGCCTCGATGGAGTCCAGCAGCACAGAAGGGGGCGATGTAGCGGGGTTGGATGAGGGGCTGGAATGTGTGAAGGTCATAATTCAGGCAGGTATGAAAAACATCGTTATTTTGATCTCTGGCGGCGGCTCCAACATGGCCGCCATCGTAAATACTGCGCAGCGCGATAAATGGGCCGAAAAATACGGCGCCCGCGTGGCCGCAGTCATCAGCAACAAGGCCGATGCCAAGGGGCTGGAGTTTGCCCGTGCACACGGCATCGACACCGCCGTGCTGGACCACAAGGCCTTTGCGTCGCGCGAAGCGTTCGACGCGGCGTTGATGGCACTGATTGACCAGTTTGACACGCCACAACACCCGGTGTTGGTGGTGCTGGCGGGCTTTATGCGCATCTTGACGCCCGGTTTTGTGGCGCACTTTGCCGGGCGGTTGACCAATATCCACCCGTCGCTCTTGCCCGCGTTTGCGGGCTTGCACACCCAGCAACGGGCCTTGGATGCCGGTTGTAAGTTTGCCGGTGCCACCGTGCATTTGGTCACCGCTGAGTTGGACCATGGCCCGATTCTGGACCAAGCCGTGGTGCCGGTGCTGCCCGGTGACACGGCCGATACCCTGGCGGCCCGGGTGCTGACCCAGGAGCACCTGATTTACCCCCGGGCGGTAGCGCAGTTGCTACAAAAATAGGAGCTGCTTGCGCAAGCTCCATAAGGGCTAGAGGCCTATTTGACCTCTAAAAATCACTCGTGGCGCAGTGCCTCAATCGGGTCCAGCCGCGCCGCCCGGCGCGCCGGAAAATAGCCAAACAGCACGCCAATGCCGGCCGAGAACAGGAAGGACAGCAGGTTGACGCCGGGATTAAAGATGTAAGGCACCTCCATCAAGCTGGACAAGCCCAGCGAGGCTCCGGTGGCCAGCAAAATGCCGATCAGGCCGCCCAGCGAGGACAGCACCACCGCCTCAATCAAAAACTGCAGCAGCACCTCGCGCTCCAGCGCGCCGATGGCCAGGCGCAGCCCGATCTCACGGGTGCGCTCGGTCACGCTCACCAGCATGATGTTCATGATGCCGATGCCGCCTACCAGCAGGCTCACCGCCGCCACCGCGCCCAACAGCATGGTCATGATCTTGGTGGTGCCGGACAGGGTTTCGGCCAGTTGTTTGGTGTCCAGCACATTGAAGTTGTCTTCATCCCCCCGGGCTAGCTTGCGCCGCTCGCGCAGCAGTTGGGTGATGCCCGATTTGACGCGGCTGGCGTCACTGCCATCTTTCATCGACACCAACAGGGTGTTGACGCGGGTGTTGCCGGTGATGCGGCGCTGCAGGGTGCGGATGGGCACCAGCACCACGTCGTCCTGGTCGTTGCCAAAGGCGCCCTGGCCCTTGGAGGCCAGCAGGCCGACGATTTCGCAGGAGATTTGTTTCACGCGCAGCTGCTCACCCACGGCCGCACGCGTGCCAAACAGTTCACGCCGCACCGTCTCACCGATCAGGCACACGGCGGCACCAGCGCGCAACTCGTCATCGGAGAACGCGCGTCCGTCGGCCACCTTCCAGTTGCCGGTGATCAGCCAGTCATTGGTGCTGCCGATCACGCTGCTGGTCCAGTTGCGCCCCAGGGCGACCACGGTGGCGCCGGTGCGGGCCTCGGGCGCAACGGCGGTAATGCCACCAATTTGGGTGGCAATGGCTTCGGCGTCAGTCTCCTTGAAAGCGGGGCCACCACCACCGGAGCCCATCATGCGCTGGCCGGGTCGCACTTGCAGCAAGTTGGTGCCCAGGCCAGAAATCTGGCTTTGCACGGCCATGGTGGCGCCGTTGCCCAGTGTCACCATGGTGATGACGGCACTGACGCCAATCACGATGCCCAAAATGGTCAAAAACGAGCGCATCAAATTGCGCCGAATGGAGCGCAGGGCCAGCAGCAGGGTGTTAAGCAGCATCAGGCCACCTCGGCTGTCGTGGGGGCCGCTGCGGTCGATGCCTGCAAACCGGCGGGATGCGGATTGGGGGTGTCGCTGGCGACCACGCCGTCCACAAAGCGCACCACGCGTTTGGCATAGGCTGCCATGTCGGCTTCGTGCGTGACCATCAGCACCGTAATGCCGTGGTCCACATTCAGGCGCCACAGCAGCTCCATGATTTCTTTGCTGCGCTGGGTGTCCAGGTTGCCGGTGGGCTCGTCGGCCAGCAACACAGCAGGCTCGGTCACGATGGCGCGAGCAATCGCCACGCGCTGTTGTTGCCCGCCCGACAGCTCGGCGGGCGTGTGGTGTTCCCAGCCGCCCAAGCCCACCGAGGCCAGTGCCTTGGCGGCCAGCGCGTGTCGTGTTTTGGCGGATTCACCCCGGTACAGCAGGGGCAGCTCCACGTTCTCCTGGGCCGAGGTGCGCGCCAGCAGATTGAAGCCCTGAAACACAAAGCCCAAAAAGCGCCGCCGCAGCCGCGCCCGCTGGTCGCGTGAAAGGGTTTCCACATGCACGCCGTTGAACAAATACTCGCCCGTTGTGGGTGTGTCCAGGCAACCCAGTGTGTTCATGGCAGTGGACTTGCCTGAGCCGCTGGGGCCCATGATGGCCACAAAATCACCGGCCTGAATGGTCAGGTCCACGCCTTTGAGCGCCTGTAGGGCGGTGGCTCCTTCGCCATACATTTTGGTGACCCGGCGTAACTGGATCAGCGGTGGGCTGCTCATGGCGCAGCGCCCGGTGCGCGTTGGTCGGTGATGACTTGCATGCCGGCTTGCAAGTCACCGCCGGTGACCTCGGTCATGCGTCCGTCGCTGATGCCGGTAGTTACCGCCATGGACACTGCGTTGCCACCTTGGAGGACCCACACTTGTTTGGTCGTGCCATTGCCGCCCGCCGTTTTACGAGCAATGCCGCCGGGCATGCGTGGCATCAGGCTGGACATGATGCCGCCGCTGGACTTGCCCGCGCCGGGCCCACCGGTTTGTGACGGGTTGAAACGCAAGGCCGTATTGGGCACCAGCAACACATCGGTGCGCTCGGTGGCGGTGATGGAGCTGGACGCGGTCATGCCTGGGCGCAGGCTCAGGTCGCTGTTGTCCACTTCGAGGTAGGTTTGGTAGGTCACCACGTTTTCGGTGATGGTGGAGCCAAACGCCACGCGGGTGACGCTAGCCGGGTATTTGCGGGCCGGGTAGGCGCTGACGGTGAAGCTGGCCTTTTGCCCCACTTTGACGGCGCCCACATCCGCTTCGTCCACGTTCACCTGCAGGCGCAGCTTGGACAGGTCTTCCGCGATGGTGAACAGCGTCACGGCTTGCAGCGAGGCGGCCACCGCGTTGCCGGGGTCCACGGTTCGGGTCAGCACCACGCCGTCGATCGAGGAGCGAATCGAGGCCTTGGACAGATTGGTCTCGTCAGTGGACAGCGTGGCCTGCGCCACGGTGACATTGGCGCGGGCGCTGGTCTCGGCTGCCAAGGCGCGTTCCACCGTGGCGCGGCCAGTCTCCAACTCCGCTTTGGAGGGCACCTTGCCACCCGACAGGCGGGCCACTTCTTCCAGCCGCGCCAAATTGCCTTTGGCTTCGGTGGTGGTGGCTGCGGCCTGGGCCACCGAGGCAATCGCAGAGCCTAGGTTGGCGCGTGAGCGGGCCACCTGGTCGCCCAGCTTGGCGGTGTCCAGCTCGACCAGCACCTGCCCTTTTTTGACCTTGTCGTTCACGTCCACCAGCACGCGCAGCACGCTGCCCGACAGCTCACTGCCAATGCTGACCGAGCGCGTGGGCTGCAGCGTGCCGTTGGCCGACACGCTCAAAGTCAGGTTGCCTTTGGCTGCAGGCTCGGTCACGTAGACGGGGGCGGCTTTACTGGCTTGGCTGTCCTGCCAGAAATAGAAACCAACAGCACTAAGCACAACCACCGCAACGGTGACCCAGACTGCGGTGCGACGCCACCAAGCGCGCGGTGGTGCCTCAATCAGCAGGGTTTGCAGCTCGGCGGTGGATAGGGGCTCACTGGCGGAAACGGTACTTGCAGGGGCGGCGCTTGCAAGGGTGGCGGAGGGTGTGGGGGTGTTCATTTTGATTCAGCGCAATTTTGGGGTGTTGTATTCAGTTCCAGCCGCCGCCCAGCGCCTTGTACAGGCGCACATGGTCGGCGCTGATGTCGGCTTGGCTGCTGGCCACGCTGTCTTGCGCGGTGAGCAGCGTTCGCTGGGTTTGCAGTACGGTCTGGAAGTCAATCAGGCCGCTCGCGTAGCGCTGCTGCGCCAACAACGCGGCGTTGCCGGCCGCCGTGGCCGCGCTTTGCAGGCGGGTCTGGCGCGCACGGTCACCCTGCAGGGCCACCAGCGCGTCTTCGACGTCTTTCAGTGCCGTCAGTACCACGGTCTGGTAGTTGACGCGGGCTTGTTCCAGTGCGGCTTCTTGCGCCAGCACCTGGGACTTGGCGGCACCGCCGTCCAGCAGGGGGATCGAGACACTGGCCAGCAGGGCTTTGAGCACAGCCGCGCTGTTGGTCAGGGCCTCCAGCGTGAGCGCACTCAAACCGATGGAGCCACCAATGGAAAAGCTGGGGTACTGCGCAGCTTGCGCCTGCGAGACCCGAGCCAGGGCGGCGCTGATACGGTGTTCTGCCGCCCGCACATCCGGGCGCTGGCGCAGGGTTTGCGCTGGAATGCTCAGAGCCAGGTCGTGCGCGGCTTGGGGCACGGGCGCAGGCTTTGCCAGGGTGTTTTGCAGGGCGTCGGGTGTTTGGCCGGTCAGCAGCGCGAGGGCGTGCCGTGTTTTGGCAATGCTGGCCTCCAGTGCGGGAAGTTGGGCACTGGTTTGAGCGCTGGCGGTGCGGGCTTGTTCGACTTCCAGCGAGGTGGTCAAGCCAGCCTGGGCGCGCCAGTCGGTGATTTGTAAGGTCTCGTTCTGGCTGGCGAGGTTGGTGCGTGCGATGGCCAGTTGGGCCTGCTGGCCACGCAGCTGGATGTAGGCCAGAGCCATCTCGGCCGCCACCGAGACCTGCGTGTCGGCCAGCGTTGCTTGTGCGGCCTGGGCATCGGATTCGGTGGCGTCCAGCGCGCTGCGTTTGCCACCAAAAATATCGGGTTCCCAACTGGCATCGATCCCGGCCTTGAAGCTGTTGCCCGGCGCGTTGTCGCCGGATTGGTTGCGCTGGGCGGAACCGGAGGCGGACACACCGGGCAGCAGGCCTGCGCCTTTGACGTCCCGCAGTGCCCGGGATTGTTGCAGTGCCGCCTGTGCCGAACGGATGCTGGTGTTGGCCTGCAGTGCTTGCGTCACCAGTGCGGTGAGCAGCGGATCGTTGAAGTTTTGCCACCATAGCGCCAGCTCAGTGGTTTTGGCCGGGTTGCCAGGTGCCGTGGGGGTAGACCAGGCGGGTGGGGTCGCTATCGCCAGTGAGTCGATTTGCGGCTTTGGTTTGGCGGGAGACGCGCAACCCGTCAACACGATGGCCAAGGCCAGTCCAAGGCTAAGGGCATAAGGCGCGCGTAGGGTCAAGCGCTTGGCACCAGGAAAGTGGGGGGACATTGGAGGTCGTGCAGTGCAGGATTTATTCAGTAAACCCATTGTGCGCGCACGCCGTGGCGCGGTCGTTACCCTTGCGTGAAGACTTGTAAAGTTGCAGGGTTGCGCGGTTTGCGGTCGACCCGCTACACCGAGACGGGGCAGCGGGTCAGTAGGTTCAGGCAGTGGCGCTTAGCGTGCTGCTGCTTTGGCCTGACAGGCTTGCGGCGATCTGGCTGTACAGCTGCTTGGCGAGTTTGGCTACATCGACGAAGCTGGCAGATGTTTCCTTGGAGTCACTCGCATTGGCCTCGGATGTTTCAGTGCCGTCGCCCGTGCTGTCGCTCTTGCTGGCTTTGGCCGCGTCCTTGATTGCGCCGACCAAGCGCTCCAGCTCCGACACGGTGCCGTCCTGGTTGGTGTCGAGTTTGTCGTAGGTTTTGTTGGCGGTGGATTCGCTTTTACCAGCGCCACCGGGGCCGCCCGGGCCTCCGGGACCACCGCCGGGTGGCGGTCCGCCAGGGCCACCGGGCCCTTTGGCACCCTGCGCACTACCTTCGGGTTTGCCGGCGTCAAACTCGGTTTGGGTCAATTTACCGTCGCTGTCCGTGTCTAGCTTGGCGAACATGTCGCTTGTGTCCTTGCCAGTTTCGGACTTGATCTTGTCACTGAGCACCTTGGATTCGGCTTTGTCCACCGATCCGTCGCCATTGGTGTCGATTTTGGCAAACAGGTCTTCCTGGCTGCCGCCGCTGCCGCTAGTACCGTTTGCACTGCGCGACTGCGCAAAGTCCATGGTGGAGGGCGGTGGCATCAGGCTTTGCATGCCCTTGCCCAGTTCGTCGCTGCTGAGATTGCCGTCGGCATTGCTGTCCATTTTGGTGAACGTCGCTTCGGTGTCGCTGCCAATGCTGGTGCCGGTCTTTTGGCTGATCTCGCTGAGCATGGTTGTGAGCTCTGCCTTGTCGACACCGCCACTGCTGTCGGTGTCGACTTTTGCAAACATTTTGGCTTGCCGCTGGGCGTGTTGGGCCTTCATCGCGGCCCACGGGTCGCTTGAGCTGCTGGAGCTGGTGACTCCACTGATGGTACTCATGGTCTTTTCCTTTCGAGGGTTGGAGTGAAAAGTCACCCTGGCCCGGATCGGCGTGAGGCGACACGTCCATTCTTGGCCGCTTGCGTAACGCGGGTTTGTCCGCTTTGTACCAAGGTGGGTACAAAAGACACTGCATTGCCTTCAATAGGGATTCAATTACCTGCTAAATCGGCTATTCAGGCTTTGGCGCGTTTTCTAAACTCAAGCTCTGCAAAGACCTGCCCATGAAGCCCACGCCCCACATTCTGGTCGTTGACGACGACACCGAAATCACCAGCTTGCTCAGTGAGTACTTGGCGCGCTTCAACTTTGCCACCCATGTGGCGTGCGACGGCACTTCCATGCGGGCCCAACTGGCACTGCACCCGGTCGATTTGGTGGTGCTGGACGTGATGCTGCCCGGCGAGGATGGCCTGATGCTGTCGCGCGAAATTCGACAACGCTCCAGCCTGCCGGTGATCATGCTCACCGCCCGCTCCAACCCGTTTGACCGCGTGGTGGGGCTGGAAAACGGGGCTGACGACTATGTGAGCAAACCCTTTGAACCCCGCGAGCTGGTAGCCCGCATCCACACAGTGCTGCGGCGCTCGACCCAAGCAGGCATGGGCCCAATCAATGTGGCACGCAGCGATGTGGTGTGTTTTGACGGCTGGGAGCTGCACCGTGAGGACCGCTGCCTGACCTCGCCCACCGGTTTGGTGGTCGCGCTGTCCAATGCCGAGTTCCGCTTGTTGACCACGTTTTTGGAGACCCCAAGGCGTTTGTTCAGCCGGGACCAGTTGATGGAACAGGCGCGGGGCCGGGCCATGGACGCGTTTGAGCGCAGCATCGATTTGCTGGTGTCACGCCTGCGGCAAAAACTGGCCGACGATTCGGATGAGCCGTCCATGATCAAAACCGTGCGCGGCGCGGGCTATATGTTCAACGTGCAGTCGGTGCAGGGGCGCATGGCGTGGCGGGCCTGAAACCATTTCTGCCCTTTCTGAATAGACTGCTGCCCGACAGCCTGTTTGGCCGATTGGCACTGTTGCTGATGGTGGCGGTGGTCAGCAGCCATGTGCTGGCGCTGACACTGATGTTTGAGGTGATGCCACGACCGCCCATTTCACCATTTCCGCCCCCGGATTTTGTAGGTGGACCGCCGCCTGGACCACCCCATGGCGCACTGCCCGGGTCGCACCCTGGTGGCCCGCCGCCGCTGTTCCACTTCGGGTTGCTACTGGACATTGCGGTGCGCCTGAGCGCCCTGACGCTGGCGGCCTGGGTCGGCGCGAAATGGCTGTCCGAGCCCATGCGCCGCCTGGCCGAAGCCGCCCGCGAGCTGGGCCGGGACATTCACCGCGCGCCGCTCAAGGAGGAGGGCACCCGGGAATGCATTGCAACCACCCGCGTGTTCAACCAGATGCAGATTCAGATGCGCCAGCAGTTGGCGCAGCGCGACCAGTTTGTGGCAGCGGTGTCGCACGACCTGCGCACGCCATTGACCCGGCTGGCGCTGCGCGCGGAAAGCCTGCAAGACCCGCACGATCGGGCACGCTTTGGAAAAGACATTGTGGAGATGGACGCGATGATTCGCGCCACGCTGGATTACTTGCGTGGTGCTGCTGACCCGGAGGCCTTTGTGCAGTTGGATGTGGGCTCGCTGCTCAGCAGCATGGCGTGTGATTGCCAGGACGGTGGGCAAGACGTGCAGGTCGTGGGGGTGGCCAGCAGAGCCCCGGTGCGGGCCCAAGCCTCGTCACTGCGCCGCTGCATTGGCAACCTGGTGGAGAACGCGGTGCGCTACGGTCAGCGGGCGCGCATCACATTGACCGATACCGATGACGCGCTGCACATTGCCGTGGCGGATGACGGTCCTGGCATTGCCGAAGCAGAGTTGGAAAAAGTGCTGGCGCCGTTTTACCGGCTGGACGGTTCACGCAACCGCAACAGTGGCGGCGTGGGCTTGGGGTTGGCGACTGCCAGTGACATCGCACAACGCCACGCCGGAACACTGCAGCTGGGCAATGTCCCCGCCGGTGGGCTGGTGGCCACCTTGACGCTGCCCCGGCATGCCGCGGCAGCTTTGCATTTGAAACAGATTGCTATTTAATTGATAGCTGCTTGCGCATATTCCACGGGGGCTGGAGTCACTTTTCTCTTGTAATTTTAGTAAAACGAGGCTGCGCGACACCGTCAATCACCACCTGCTCTTCAAACATGGCGGCGGGGCGCACCCACAGGCCATGGTCGCCGTACAGCGCGCGGTACAGGGTCATGGGCTCCAGGGTCTCGCTATGCCGCGCGGTGTCCAGCACTTCGTAGAGGTTTCCCTTGTAATGGCGGTACAGCCCAGGGGCCGTGGTGACCAAAAAAGGTAGTTCGTCTTCACTCATGGGACAATCCTAGGTTATGCATCCAAAAGCTCTCTTAGAAGCCTGTTCCGAGTTGGTCCGGCTCACACTCAAATTTGACCATCCAGCCGACGCTATTGTGTCGCGCTTTTTCCGCGAACACCGTGGCCTGGGGCCGCGCGAGCGTGCCACCCTGGCCGAAACCGTGTACACCGTGTTGCGCAAAAAGCTGTTGTTTGACCACCTGGCGCCTTCGGGCAGTGGGCCAAAGGAACGCCGTCTGGCGATTCTGGGTTTCTACGGCCCCGGTGACTTTCTGCGCAGTGCGCTCACCGACCAGGAAAAAAACTGGCTCGACGAATGCGAAAAGGTCGATCCCAAAGACCTGATGGACCGCCACCGCCACAACCTGCCTGAATGGCTGGTGCAGCCACTGAAAGACCAGGTCGGTGACGGCTTTTGGCCGCTGGTCGAAGGCATGAACCTGGGCGCCGGGCTGGACCTGCGTGTCAACGATTTCAAGGCCAAGCGTGCCGATGTGCAAAAAGAACTGGCCAAGCTCGGTATCAAGGCCGTGCCCACGCCGTATTCCCCATGGGGTCTGCGCATTGCCGGCAAGCCCGCTTTGAACAAGATGGAAGCCTTTACCAAGGGCGAGTTTGAAGTGCAGGACGAAGGCTCGCAGCTGCTGGCCATGTTGCTGGACGCCAAGCGAGGTGAGATGGTGGTGGATTTTTGCGCCGGTGCCGGTGGCAAAACCCTGGCCATCGGTGCGGCCATGCGCAGCACCGGGCGCCTGTACGCCTTTGATACCTCGGCCGGGCGGCTGGACTCGTTCAAGCCGCGCCAAGCTCGCAGCGGCTTGTCCAATGTGCACCCGGCCGCCATTGCCCACGAGCGCGATGACCGCGTCAAACGCCTGTCGGGCAAGATCGACCGCGTGCTGGTCGATGCGCCCTGTACCGGCTTGGGCACCTTGCGCCGCAACCCGGACCTGAAATGGCGCCAGACACCGCAGTCGGTGGAAGAGATGACCGTCAAGCAAGCCGCCATTTTGCAAAGCGCTTCGCGCATGCTAAAACCGGGTGGTCGCTTGGTGTATGCCACTTGCAGCGTGCTGCCGCAGGAAAATGAAGCCATTGCTGAAGCCTTCTCCACCGCCAATCCGGACTTCGAACCCCTGTCCACAGGCGAGGTCCTGGCTGGGCTCAAGGTGCAAGACGCGCCAAAACTGTGCAGTGGCGGCGCGGATGGGCAGTTGTACCTGCGGTTGTGGCCGCATCTGCATTCCACGGATGGATTTTTCGCCGCTATCTGGCAAAAGAAATAACTATTGTTCGTTGAAAGAGTGGGCTGACTATGTTTACAGAAGTGACTTTGTTGGATTCGGTGCTTGCTTGGCTGGCCGCGGGAACCTGGGATTTGAGTTGGTGGCAGATGGTGTTGTTTACCTTGGCCATGACGCATGTCACCATGGTCAGCGTCACCGTGTTTTTGCACCGCCACCAGGCGCACCGTGCGCTGGACCTGCACCCGGTTGCCTCGCACTTCTTCCGTTTTTGGCTGTGGCTGACCACCGGTCAGGTCACCAAAGAGTGGGCATCCATCCACCGCAAGCACCACGCCAAGTGCGAGCAGGCAGAAGACCCGCACAGCCCGCATGTGTACGGCATCAAAACTGTGCTTTTGCAGGGCTACGAGCTGTACCGCGCCGAGGCCGCCAAACCGGAAACCATGGCGCGCTATGGCCACGGCACGCCCAACGACTGGCTGGAGCGCAATGTCTACACCGGTTTTTCCTGGCTGGGGATGGTGCTGATGTTGACCATTGATTTGACTTTGTTCGGCGCGGCAGGCTTGGCCGTGTGGGCGGTACAAATGGTGTGGACACCTGTCATGGCGGCCGGCATCATCAATGGTGCGGCCCATTTCTGGGGCTACCGCAATTTTGAAGTGCCCGATGCCAGCACCAATATTTCGCCGTGGGGCATTTTGATTGCCGGCGAAGAGCTGCACAACAACCACCATACCTACCCCACTTCAGCCAAGTTGTCGGTGAAGCCGTATGAATTTGACATTGGCTGGATGTACATCAGCCTGTTGCAGCTGGCGGGGCTGGCAAAAGTGAAAAAGACACCGCCCAAGGCCGCCTATGGCGACATTCGCCCGGTGGCGGACGAGAAGACGCTGGAGGCCCTGATCGCCAACCGCTACGAAATCATGGCCAGCTACGCCAAGGGCATGCGTCAAGCGGCGCGCGACGAGTTTGAGACCATGAAAGCCCGCAGTGCCGATGTCGCCGTGCTCAAGGCTGCCAAGCGGTGGATACACCGTGATCTGGAAAAAGTGCCAGCCTCCATGGCGGCTGCAATGGCGCGTGCGCGCGCTGCCTCGCCGGTGCTGGACAAGATGGTGACCATGCGCGAAGAGTTACGTCAGATGTGGCTCAACACCCACGTATCGCGCGAGCAGCTGGCGCTGGACCTGCAAGGCTGGTGTCGCCGCGCCGAGGAGAGCGGCATTGCCGCTTTGCAAGAGTTCTCGATGCGCCTGCGCGCGGCCCACGTTTAAGTCAATCCTTCACGCCTTCCAAAAAGCCCGTTTTTTGCGGGCTTTTTTGTGTGCGCGATTTTGGGGATGTTTTTTTTGCTTGCTCAAGATCCGTCGGGCTGTACGTTTTGCTCCGTGTCCCCCGGCCTATGGCCTTCTCCTTGACCTGCGCCAAACGCACAGCCCGACGGATCTTGCGAAATGTTGGAGCGCCACCAGCAAGGGGCCTCATTTTTGCGAACCAACAGTCCAGCAGTAGGTGTGGGTGGGGTGTTCTGCGTAGGTAAAGGAGGATGCCGCAGGCCGGGGGACACGAAGCAGAGCACCCCACCCACACCTACTGCGTACGAAGGACGTAAAAAAAGCCCACACAAGGTGGGCTTTTATGAGACTCAGGAAAAACTGAATTACTTCAGCTTCATTTCCTTGTAGTCCACATGCTTGCGAGCTTTAGGATCAAATTTCTTGATCAGCATCTTCTCGGGCATGGTTTTCTTGTTCTTGCTGGTCGTGTAAAAGTGACCAGTACCAGCTGTGGATTCCAGCTTGATTTTTTCGCGTCCGCCTTTGGTTGCCATGGTTCTGCTCCTTATGCCTGGCCACGTGCGCGCAAATCTGCGAGCACAACATCAATACCCTTTTTGTCGATCAAACGCAAACCTGCGTTCGAAATCCGCAGGCGAACCCAACGGTTTTCAGTCTCGACCCAAAAACGGCGGTATTGCAGGTTCGGCAGGAACCGGCGCTTGGTTTTGTTATTGGCGTGGGAAACATTGTTCCCGACCATCGGGCCTTTACCCGTGACTTGACATACGCGTGCCATAAGGACACTCCGATACTTCTTAAACGGCTATTACTGACGACAAGTTCAGTCTGCTTTCACAGACGGAGCCAATCTCGCTCTAGCCTCACCTCGCCAATAAAAGGGTGGCGGTAACCCAAGGTTACGTTACGTAACCCCCCGCCAAGGTGACTTGGCGGATGCTGCTGCACTCTGGCCCTCACGGGCTGATTTCAGCAAAGCCTGCAATTATAGCGGGTTTCTTTTTTTATTCCTGTTCCAGAAAGCGTTGCGCGTCCAGGGCGGCCATGCAGCCGGTTCCCGCACTGGTGATCGCCTGGCGGTACACATGGTCGGCCACGTCGCCTGCGGCAAAGACGCCGGGCACGCTGGTCATGGTGGCAAAGCCTTTGAGGCCACCTTGGGTGACGATGTAGCCGCCATTCATTTCCAGCTGACCCTGGAAAATCTCGCTGTTGGGTGCGTGGCCAATGGCAATGAAGCAGCCCTTGAGTGTGATGTCTTCGGTTGTGCCGTCGGTGGTGCTCTTGATGCGGATGCCGGTGACGCCCGTGGAGTCGCCCAACACTTCGTCCAGCGTGACGAAGGTTTTAAGAATGATTTTTCCGGCGGCCACTTTTTCCATCAGCTTGTCGACCAGGATCGGCTCGGCCTTGAACTTGTCGCGGCGGTGCACCAGGTACACCGTGGCTGCAATGTTGGACAGGTACAGCGCTTCTTCCACCGCCGTGTTGCCGCCGCCGACCACGCAGCAAATCTCGTTGCGGTAGAAAAATCCGTCGCAGGTGGCACAGCCCGACACGCCTCGGCCCATGAACGCCGTTTCTGAGGGCAGCCCCAGGTATTTGGCCGATGCACCGGTGGCCAGAATCAGGGAGTCGCAGGTGTAGCTTTCGGTGTCGCCCTTCAGGGTGAAGGGGCGCTTGCTCAAATCCACTGCATTGATGTGGTCGAAAATGATTTCGGTCTTGAATCGTTCAGCGTGGTCCAAAAAACGCTGCATCAGCTCTGGGCCCTGCACGCCATTGACATCGGCAGGCCAGTTGTCTACCTCGGTGGTGGTCATGAGTTGGCCGCCTTGGGCCATGCCGGTCACCAGCACTGGGTTTAGGTTGGCGCGTGCGGCGTAAACGGCGGCGGTGTAGCCTGCGGGGCCGGAGCCAAGAATCAGGACCTTGGCGTGTTTGGGATCGGACATGGGGAAACCTTTTATTACAAATATTCGAGATCAGGCCGTGTACATTTCTGTTCAACGTGGGCAATGTCAACGCAGGTTGAACTAGTGCTCCGTAAGAAGGACTGGCCATCCAAGCATTAGATTGTATGAAGCCTTGTTCTTTTTCTCCGGGAATGATTTCATGACACTGCTAAATAACCTGGATTTAATACGCCGAGTCCCTCTTTTTTCGACGCTGACCATCGAGCAGGCTGCGCCATTGGCAGGGGCGGTCGAAAAGCGCCGCTTTAAACGCGGAACGATCGTGGTGGAGCAGGGAAAGACCAGTCAGGTGCTGTATGTGATGCTGACCGGTTGCGCCCGTGTACTGATGACCGACAGTCAAGGGCGGGAAGTGATCTTTGCCACACTGCGTTCCGGCGACTGCATTGGCGAGATGAGCATCATCGACAACGAGCCGCACAGTGCGACGGTGGTGACGGAGTCACAGAGCGACATGCTGGTACTGGAGCGCGCGGTCTTTTCCCGTTGCATGGCTGAAAACGCCTCCATTTCCGATGCCGTCATGCGGGGCTTGGTGCAGCGGCTGCGTCAATCCACCCGAAAGATCGGGTCGCTGGCGCTGGTGGGTGTGTATGGGCGCGTGGCGCATTTGCTGCTGGAGTCGGCGGTTGCGGGCGAGCACCGGGAGTTTCTGACCCGCGAGAAAATATCACGCGCAGACATTGCCAAGTCGGTGGGCGCATCGCGGGAAATGGTGAGCCGGGTCATGAAAGACTTCGAAGAGCAGGGATTCATCAAGACGCTTGAGGACGGCACACTGCGTATTTTTGAACGCCGATCGGCTCCCCGTTAACCCGCCGTATGGGCTGACGGGTGCGTTAAGCTTGCGACTGACTGGTTTTTTACATGACTTATTCGCTCAATACCCTCAATTCCTCCTCCTCCGTTCCCGAAAAATCGCCCTCAGGCATGGGCCGCTTTGCCAGCGAAATGGCGCTGGTCGCGGGTTTTTTGCTGTTGGCCCTGTGGTTGATTGCGTTGCTGAGCTACTCGCAGCAAGACGCCGCCTGGTCGACCTCCGGCACCGGCATGCCGGTGTTGAACCGGGTTGGCCGTCTGGGCGCGCTGATCGCGGATGTCAGCTATTTCGTCGCGGGGTTTTCGGTCTGGTGGTGTGTGGCAGCGGCGGTGCGCCTGTGGTTATCGGTGCTGGCCGATCGCCTGCGCACCGACGAACCGAAGGCCCCCAGCCCTACTGGCGCACATCCGCTGAGAAGCCGACTCGTCTTCTGGCTGGGGTTGGCGATGTTGTTGTATGGCAGCACCTTGCTGGAGTGGTCCCGTATGTACAGCCTGGAGCCGCGGCTGCCAGACCACAGTGGTGGCGTGCTGGGCTATCTGGTGGGCGCCTGGAGTGTGCAGTGGTTGGGTTTTTCGGGCTCCGGCCTCGTGGCGATTGTGCTGGGCGTGGTGGGTGCGAGTTTGGTGTTTCGGTTTTCCTGGGTGCAGGTGGCTGAAAGAATTGGCGGCTGGCTGGCGAACTTGGTCGAGTCCCGCCGTGAGCAGCGCGAGTTGGCGCAGGACATGGAGCTGGGTCAGCAAGCGGCCCGTGAGCGCGAAGAAATCCTCATTGATGAGTATGAAGAAATTCAGGTCCACCACCCGAAACCGGTGGTGATTGAGCCGGTACGGGCCGAGCCGCCACCGAGCACCCGTGTCGCCAAAGAGCGCCAAAAGCCCCTTTTTTCCGAGATGCCGGACAACAAGCTGCCGCAGGTTGCTTTGCTCGACGGTGCGCTCTTGCGCCAGGAAACCGTGGCCCCAGAGACGCTGGAGATGACCAGCCGCATGATTGAGAAAAAGCTCAAGGACTTTGGCGTAGAGGTGCGGGTGGTGCTGGCGTCACCCGGCCCGGTGATTACCCGTTACGAGATTGAGCCTGCAGTGGGCGTGAAAGGTTCGCAGATCGTCGGTTTGGCGAAAGACCTGGCCCGCTCCCTCAGCTTGGTGTCGATCCGCGTGGTGGAGACCATTCCCGGCAAAAACCACATGGCGCTGGAGCTGCCCAACGCCAAGCGACAGTCGATTGCGCTGTCCGAAATTTTGGGCTCGCAGGTCTACCACGAGGCCAAGTCGCTGCTGACCATGGGCTTGGGCAAGGACATTATTGGCAACCCAGTGGTGGTGGACTTGGCCAAGATGCCCCATGTGCTGGTGGCCGGTACCACCGGTTCGGGCAAGTCGGTCGGTATCAACGCCATGATTTTGAGCCTGCTGTACAAGGCCGAAGCGCGCGATGTGCGCCTGCTGATGATTGACCCCAAGATGCTGGAAATGTCGGTGTACGAAGGCATCCCGCACCTGCTGGCCCCGGTGGTGACCGATATGCGCCAAGCCGCCCATGGCCTGACCTGGTGCGTGGCCGAGATGGAGCGCCGCTACAAGCTGCTGAGCAAGCTGGGCGTGCGCAACCTGGCGGGCTACAACGCCAAGATTGACGAAGCCACGGCGCGCGAAGAGTTCATCTACAACCCGTTCAGCCTGACGCCCGAAGCGCCGGAGCCGTTAGCGCGCCTGCCGCATATTGTGGTGGTGATTGACGAGCTGGCCGATTTGATGATGGTGGTGGGCAAGAAAATTGAAGAGTTGATTGCCCGCCTGGCGCAAAAGGCGCGTGCCGCTGGTATCCATTTGATTTTGGCTACCCAGCGACCCAGCGTGGACGTGATCACCGGCCTGATCAAGGCCAACATCCCGACCCGTATCTCCTTCAAGGTCAGCAGCAAGATCGACAGCCGCACCATTCTGGACCAAATGGGGGCCGAAGCCCTGCTGGGCCTGGGCGACATGCTCTATATGCCCGGCAGCGGCATGCCGACCCGGGTGCACGGTGCCTTTGTCAGCGACGAAGAGGTCCACCGCGTTGTGAGTTACTTGAAGACCCAAGGCGAGCCCGACTATGTGGACGGCGTGCTCGAAGGCGGCACGGTCGACGGTGAAGACGGCGCGGATGGCGAGAAGGGTGGCGGTGGTGAGAAAGACCCGATGTACGACCAGGCGGTCGAGGTGGTCCTGAAAAACCGCAAAGCCAGCATCTCGCTGGTGCAGCGCCACCTGAAGATTGGCTACAACCGCGCGGCAAGGCTGGTCGAGGAAATGGAAAACGCGGGCTTGGTCAGCGCCATGAGTGGCAGCGGCCAGCGCGAGATTTTGGTCCCCAATCGCGCCGAGTAGTGCGCGCACTGTTATGAATGAGGCTATGAAACACACGGCAAAGAATGGTTTTTTTGCTATTATTTTAGGAGCTGCTTGCGCAGTATCCACGGGGGCTACAGGCCTAAATGACCTGGAAAACTTCGTCAAGACGGTGAAGTCCGGCCGTGCCGAGTTCACCCAGGCCGTCACCGCGCCCGCCAAAGACGGGCAGGCGGCGCGCACCAAAAGCTCCAGTGGCACGTTTGAATTCTCGCGGCCCAACCGGTTCAAGTTTGTCTACAAGAAGCCGTTCGAGCAAAGCATCGTGGCCGATGGCCAGACCCTGTGGCTGCTGGATGTGGACCTGAACCAGGTCACGGCCCGCCAGCAATCCAAGGTGATGGGCTCGACACCCGCTGCGCTGATCGCCTCCGCTCCCGATTTGAAGGCGCTGCAAGCGGACTTCACCCTGGCAGATGCGCCCGATAAAGATGCAATGCAGTGGGTTGAGGCCACGCCCAAGGCCAAAGATAGCGCTTTGCAAAGCGTGCGGGTTGGCTTCAAAAGCGGAGCGTTTGCCGTGCTGGAGATTTTGGATAGCTTTGGCCAGCGGTCGACCATGACTTTCAGCGCCTTCCAGGCCAATGCGCCCTTGGACGCAGCCAGCTTCCAGTTCAAACCGCCCGCCGGTGCGGACGTGATCCGGCAATAGCCCCACCACGGCACGTTCCTGTAGCCCTTTCTCCTTGCCTGTCAGTGGTGTCCAAGTCCTCCCCCATATCCCATCAGCCCTTGGCCGAGCGCTTGCGCCCCCGCACCTTGGGCGAGGTGATTGGCCAGCAGCACCTGCTGGGCGAAGGCATGGCGCTGCGCCTGGCGTTTGAGTCGGGTCAGCCGCACAGCTGCATTCTTTGGGGGCCACCGGGCACCGGCAAGACCACCATTGCGCGCCTCATGGCCAGCGCCTTTGATGCGCAGTTCATCACCATCAGCGCGGTGCTGGGGGGTGTCAAAGACATCCGCGAGGCGGTGGATTTGGCAATTGCCGCGCGTGATTCCCTGGAGCAACGCCGCACCATTGTGTTTGTCGATGAGGTGCACCGCTTCAACAAAAGCCAGCAAGACGCCTTTTTGGCCCATGTGGAGAGTGGCCTGTTCACCTTCATCGGAGCCACCACCGAGAACCCGTCGTTCGAGGTGAACTCGGCACTCTTGTCGCGTGCGGCCGTGTATGTGCTGCAACCGCTGAACGAGCAAGATCTTAAGCAAATAATAGCCAGAGCCCTTATGGAACCTGCGCAACCAGCTATCGAAAGCATAGCGGTTGATCGCCTGGTTGCTTACGCTGATGGCGATGCCCGGCGCCTGCTCAACACGCTGGAGACCCTGACGGTAGCTTCGTCCCAAGAAAAAGTCACCGAGATCACCGATGTGTGGCTGCTCAAGGTGTTGGGCGAGCGCATGCGCCGCTTTGATGCAGGCGGCGAGCAGTTTTACGACACCATCAGCGCCCTACACAAAAGCGTGCGCGGGAGTGACCCCGATGCCGCTTTGTATTGGCTGATGCGCATGCTCGATGGTGGCGCCGATCCGCGCTACATGGCGCGCCGCCTGGTCCGCATGGCCAGCGAAGACATTGGCCTGGCCGACCCGCGTGCCTTGCGCCTGGCACTGGACTGCGCCGAGGTGTATGAGCGCCTGGGCACGCCGGAAGGCGAGTTGGCACTGGCCGAGTGCGTGGTCTACCTGGCGGTGGCACCCAAGTCCAACGCGGTATACAAGGCCTTCAATGAGGTCAAAGCCTTTATCAAGAAAGATGGCACCCGCCCGGTGCCCATGCACCTGCGCAATGCGCCGACCCAATTGATGAAAGAGCTGGACTACGGCCGTGGCTACCGCTACGCGCACGACGAGGAGGGTGGCTTTGCCGCAGGCGAGCGCTACCTGCCTGACGGCATGACCTCACCCGGTTTTTACCGCCCGGTCGAGCGCGGGCTGGAGATCAAGATTGCCGAGAAACTGCGCCACCTGCGCGAACTGGACCGCAAGAGCGGGGGCGGCGCTGTTTAGCGGCGCATGGGCAGACCGCCATCGCACCCCTCGGGAAATACCCGACCCGTGGATCCAATCTGCATTGCCCAACTCCTGTTTTATTAGAAGCGCTACTTGACGCACGCTTGAACTGATGGATTCCGGCGTTAAGGGTAAACCCATGGAAATCAACAATGTCTTGGCAATGGCCCTTCGCTACAATCGCGTCCACCCTTTGCCGGTATCGCTCTAAAGTCGATGCATGGCGTGTTTATTGCTAGAGATTTGGTAGCGCTCACAAGGCCGTACCGCTCGTCAGCAGGGAGCTGACTCAAGCGCCGGCCAAAAATCGGAGAAGTTTTATGGACATTTTTATACAGCAGATCATCAACGGTCTGGTGTTGGGCAGCATGTATGCCCTGATCGCCTTGGGCTACACCATGGTGTACGGCATCATCGGGCTGATCAACTTTGCCCACGGCGAAGTCATGATGGTTGGGGCCCTGACCAGCTGGAGCATCATTGGTCTGATGCAAGAGTCCATGCCCGGAACGCCTGGCTACTTGATACTGCTTATCGCTTTGGTCATCTCCTGTGTCGTGGCGGCCGCCCTCAATTTTGTGATCGAAAAAGTGGCCTACCGCCCCTTGCGCAACAGCCCCAAACTGGCGCCGCTGATCACTGCCATCGGCATGTCGATCTTGCTGCAAACGCTGGCCATGATCATCTGGAAGCCCAACTACAAGTCGTACCCCACCTTGTTGCCCAGCGATACGATTGACATCGCTGGCGCTGTGATCACCCCCACCCAGGTGGTGATTTTGAGCGTGACCGCGGTCTCTCTGGCGGTGCTGATGTGGTTGGTGAATTACACCAAGTTGGGGCGCGCCATGCGGGCCACGGCCGAGAATCCACGCGTCGCCGGACTGATGGGCGTCAAGCCCGATGTGGTGATTTCAGCCACCTTCATTATTGGTGCCGTGCTGGCCGCCATTGCGGGTGTGATGTACGCCTCCAACTACGGCACTGCGCAACATGCGATGGGCTTCTTGCCTGGACTCAAGGCGTTTACCGCTGCGGTGTTTGGTGGCATTGGCAATTTGGCGGGCGCGGTGGTCGGTGCCCTCTTGTTGGGGCTGATCGAGTCGATTGGTGCGGGCTATATTGGCGCCCTGACCGGTGGCGTGCTGGGTAGTCACTACTCCGACATTTTTGCTTTCATCGTTTTGATCATTGTGCTGACGCTGCGCCCCTCGGGCCTGCTTGGCGAACGTGTCGCTGATCGCGCTTGAGGAGATTGCACCCATGAAACAACAAAAAATTATTCTCTTCGTGCTGGCGGCCATTGGCCTGCTTGTACTGCCCATGGTGCTGCAGGGTTTTGGCAACGCCTGGGTGCGTATTGCCGACATGGCATTGCTGTTTGTGTTGCTGTCGCTTGGGCTGAACATCGTGGTGGGTTATGCCGGTCTGCTGGACTTGGGCTACGTGGCGTTTTTTGCCATCGGTGCCTATATGTACGGCTTGCTGGGCTCACCGCACCTGACAGAGACCTTCCCCGCCATTGCGGCCATGTTCCCAGAGGGGCTGCATACGCCGTTGTGGATCGTGGTACCGCTGGCAGCGGCCACGGCCGGTATTTTTGGTATTTTGCTGGGCGCGCCCACGCTGCGTTTGCGGGGTGACTACCTGGCCATCGTGACCTTGGGCTTTGGCGAGATCATCCGGGTATTTTTGAACAACCTGGACCACCCCGTCAACATCACCAACGGCCCCAAAGGCATCAGCCAGATTGACCCGGTGAGCTTCTTCGGGCTGGACCTGGGCAAAAAAGCGTCGTTGCTAGGCTTTGAGTTTGCGTCCGTCTCCTTGTACTACTACCTGTTCCTGGCCATGGTCGTGATCAGTGTGGTGATCAGCCACCGGCTGGAGCTGTCCCGCGTGGGGCGCGCCTGGATGGCGATTCGCGAAGACGAAATTGCAGCCAAGGCCATGGGCATCAACACCCGCAACCTGAAGTTGCTGGCGTTCGGCATGGGCGCTACCTTTGGTGGTGTGTCGGGTGCCATGTTTGGTGCGTTCCAGGGTTTCATTTCTCCCGAGTCCTTCAGCTTGATGGAGTCGGTCATGATCGTGGCCATGGTGGTGCTGGGTGGAGTGGGGCACTTGCCAGGCGTGATCTTGGGGGCGGTGCTGTTGTCCGCCTTGCCTGAGGTGCTGCGCTATGTGGCAGGCCCACTGCAAGCCATGACGGATGGCCGACTGGATGCCTCTATTCTGCGTCAGTTGCTGATTGCGCTGGCCATGATCACCATCATGTTGCTGCGTCCGCGTGGCCTGTGGCCATCGCCCGAGCACGGCAAGACCCTGCAGAACACCAAAACCTGAGCTGCCAAGAGCGCCACGAGCTGAACGGAATCAACATGACAGATACAGTACTAAACGTCTCCGGCGTTTCCAAGCGATTCGGTGGCCTGCAGGCCCTGAGCGATGTGGGCATCAAAATCAAACGCGGACAGGTGTACGGTTTGATCGGCCCCAACGGCGCTGGAAAGACCACCTTTTTTAACGTGCTGACCGGTTTGTACACGCCGGACAGTGGCACGTTTGAGCTGGCTGGCAAACCTTATCAGCCCACGGCGGTGCACCTGGTGGCTAAGGCTGGCATTGCCCGCACGTTTCAGAACATTCGCCTGTTCTCCGAGATGACCGCGTTGGAAAACGTGATGGTGGGGCGGCATATCCGCACCCACTCGGGCCTGATCGGTGCCATGTTTCGCACTGCCAGTTTCAAGGCGGAGGAGGCGGCCATTGCCAAACGTGCGCAGGAGTTGCTGGACTACGTGGGCATTGGCAAGTTTGCCGCCTACAAGGCGCGCACCTTGAGCTATGGCGACCAGCGTCGTCTGGAAATTGCCCGCGCCTTGGCCACCGACCCGCAACTGATTGCGCTGGACGAACCCGCAGCCGGCATGAACGCCACAGAGAAGGTCATGCTGCGCGAGCTGATTGACCGCATTCGCAAAGACAACCGCACCATTTTGCTCATCGAGCACGACGTCAAGCTGGTGATGGGCCTGTGCGACCGCGTGACGGTGCTGGACTACGGCAAGCAAATTGCCGAGGGCACGCCAGCCGATGTGCAAAAGAACGAAAAAGTGATTGAAGCGTATTTGGGCACCAGCGGCCACTAAGGAAAAAGAATGACAACAAAGACCTTATTGAAAGTGACGGGCCTGAAGGTTTCCTACGGTGGAATTCAGGCGGTCAAGGGTGTTGATTTTGAAGTGCATGAGGGTGAATTGGTGTCCCTCATCGGCTCCAACGGTGCGGGTAAAACCACCACTATGAAGGCCATTACCGGTACGCTGCCGATTGCCGCGGGCGACATCGAGTACCTGGGCAAGAGCATTCGCGGCCAAGGCCCTTGGGACCTGGTCAAGCAGGGCTTGGCGATGGTGCCGGAAGGCCGTGGCGTGTTCACGCGCATGACCATTGTTGAAAACCTGCAGATGGGCGCTTATATCCGCGACGACAAGGCCGGCATTGCACAGGACATCGACAAGATGTTCGCCATTTTCCCCCGCCTCAAGGAGCGCCGTGACCAGCTTGCGGGCACCATGTCCGGTGGCGAGCAGCAAATGCTGGCCATGGGGCGTGCTTTGATGAGTCGCCCCAAAGTGCTGCTGTTGGATGAGCCCTCCATGGGCCTGTCTCCCATCATGGTGGACAAGATTTTTGAAGTAGTGCGTGACGTGTTTGCCCAGGGCGTCACCGTCTTGTTGGTGGAGCAGAACGCCAGCCGCGCCCTGTCGATCGCCAACCGGGGCTACGTCATGGAATCCGGCATTGTCACCATGACCGGTGACGCCAAACAAATGCTGAACGACCCCAAGGTACGTGCCGCCTATCTGGGCGAATAAGCAGAAACGAAGGGGATGCAGCGGGCCTATGGTGTTTCAGTGAACATCCATGTGCTCGCCCTGTTGTTTGTTACGCTGGTCTGGGGTGCCACGTTCCCGGTGCTCAAGCTGGCCACTGCGCATTTAAGTGGTGTGGAGGTGTCGGCCCTGCGGTTTTTGATCGCCGCCGTGTGTATGGCGCCGTTTGCCCTTCGGGTGCCACGGCGCACTTGGCTGGATGGTGGCCTGCTGGGGGCCTTGGTGTTGATTTCCTATGTGGTTCAGGCCTTTGGTTTGCAGTTCATCTCTTCCAACCGAAGCGCCTTTTTAACCAGTCTCAACGTGCTCATGGTGCCGCTGCTCGGGGTCGTGTTCGGAACCCGTTTGACCGTATCTGTATTGGCTGCCGCGGTGCTGGCTTGCGCGGGCATTGGGTTGATGTCGTGGGAGGGCGGTGCCCACTTGCTGGCCGATGCAGCCACCATTTTTGGTGCGTTGGCCTATGCCTTGTATGTCATTGTCTTGTCGCGCCGGGCCCGCCTGCATATACCCCGGCAGTTGGCAGCCACACAGATCGTCTGGATGGCCCTGCTGGGCACTCTCTGGATGTTATTGGATGCCGTGGGCACCGACAAGCTCCAAACCCTTCCCTCCCGTTTGGACGTGTCGATATTGGTGGGGCTGGCCTATCTGGGGATCGTTGCCACGGCAGGCATGCTGTTTTTGCAGGCGATGGCGCAGCGCCATGTGTCTGCGGACAAGGCAGCGCTCATTTACGCGATGGAGCCCGTCTTTGCCGCACTGTTCGCCTGGATGTGGTTGGCTGAGTTACTGACCTGGAAGGCCGCCATAGGGGGTGCTATGGTTATTTTGGCCGTGGTGCTCAGTGAATTGCGCAACAACCTGGCACCTGTGCCACAGCCCAATTCATAGCCACAAGGGCATGGCGGTCTTGTTACACGCTCTTACATTCCTTTGCGCAAGGTATGTCAGTCGCGATCACGGGACTGCCCGTTGCATACCTATGGAAATGTTCCATGCCCTTAAATAATTGGAGTTCACTATGAAGATTCACGCACTGTTGGCAGTTTTGGTTTTGGCAAGCGGTGGCACCGCGTTTGCGCAGGCTCCCGCGCCCAAAGATCCTTTAGCAACCCCCAGGATTGATGCGCGTGAAGCCAACCAGGAAAAACGGATTCAGCAAGGCGTGTCCTCTGGTCAATTGGCACCAAAAGAAGCCAATCGTTTGGAGAAGGGCGAAGCCCGCATTGAAAAAGCCGAGGATCGCGCCAAGGCCGATGGCGCGGTGACGGGCAAAGAGCGTCAACACTTGGCGAGAATGGAAAACAAAGAGAGCCGGGCTATCCGCCAGCAAAAGCACGACGGCCAACGCGACATGAACCATGATGGCCAACGTGATCACAAGCGTGGTGGCAACCAGAAATAGCCGTCAGACTTGGGCCTTGTCAGCCTCCGACGTGAAAGCATCCGCGAAGAACTCTTCGGCCGGCAATTGGGCTTGGCCGCAGAAGTCCTTGCGGGCTGATTCAATCACGATGGGCGCGCCGCACGCGTATACCTGATGGCCTGAGAGGTCCCCGAAGTCTTCCAGCACCGCACGGTGCACAAATCCGGTTCGCCCATGCCACTGGTCCTCAGGCAGCGCATCGGACACCACCGGCACATACCGCAGATGGGGCATGGTTTTGAGTTGCTCCTGCGCCCAGGCATCCATGTAAAGGTCGGTCGGGCGCCTGCCACCCCAGTACAAGGTCACTTGCCGTTGCGACTGGATGTGCTGCAGATGTTCGATCAATGCCTTCAGCGGCGCAAATCCGGTGCCCGACGCCAGGAAGACCATGGGCTTTTCGGAGTCTTCCTGCAGGAAGAACGACCCAAAGGGGCCTTCGACCCGCAAGATTTCTTTTTCTTTCATCGCACCAAATACATGGTCAGTGAACTTTCCCCCCGGCATATGGCGGATATGGAGCTCAACACCAGGGCCCAAGTGCGGTGCGTTGGCCATGGAGTAGCTGCGCCGAGCACCATCGCGCAACATAATCTCGATGTATTGGCCAGCGCGGTAGGTAAAGCTGTCGTTAGCCGGTAGCTGCAATTGCAGCACCATCACATCGTCCGACACCCGAGTCATGGTGCTCACCCGTGTTGGCAACTTCTTGATAGGAAGCGCGCCTAAGGCCGTGACCTGGCGCGACTCCAAAACCAAATCAGCCTGCGGGGTAGCGCAGCAGGTCAAAACGAAACCTTGGGCCTCTTCCTCTTCACTCAGTGCCTTACTCTGGTGGGTGCCGTGCGTGACCCGGCCGGAGACCATTTTGCATTTGCAGGAGCCGCACGCACCATCTTTGCACCCATAAGGCAAGCCGATACCCTGGCGGATGCCTGCTACCAAAACGGTTTCGCCATTGGAGACGCTGAACGAGCGTCCGCTGGGTTGCACCGTGACCGAGAAAATAGAGGTGTTCGCATCGCTGGCAGTCATCTTATGGGTATCCTTAGGGCTCAAATTCATATCAGCCCTCGATTTTGCCCTCAAACCAAACCCCCTTGGGTGCCTTGCCCGCGCGATTTCGACGTGAACGTATCCTCATCGTGGGGTGCGGCGATGTCGGCTCACGCATGGTCGGTGCCTTGCGCGCCAAAGTTCGCGTCATTGCGCTCACCTCCAGCGCAGACCGTGTAGTGTCCTTGCGTGCCAAGGGCTGCACCCCATTGGTCGGCAATCTGGATGCGCCTGCCACTGTGCGGCGCTTGGCGGGCATTGCTGCGCGTGTGGTGCACCTGGCACCGCCACCCGGGCAGGGCTGGGCAGACCCACGCACGCTGACCTTGGTGCGTGCCTTGCGCATGCGATCGCTTCCGGTCGCGTTTGTGTATGGCTCCACCAGCGGCGTTTATGGCGATTGCACCGGGCAATGGGTGGATGAAACCCGCAGCTTGAAGCCTGATACCCCCAGAGCCCGCCGCCGGATGCACGCCGAGCAAAGCGTGCGTTTTTTGGGACGGTCTTCAGGGGTGCGAAGCAGTATTTTGCGAATACCAGGCATCTATGCGCCTGACCGTGAGGGGGGTACACCGAGGGCCCGCCTGCTAAAAGGTACGCCGGTTCTGAACGCACAGGACGACGTTTATACCAACCATATCCATGCCGACGATTTGGCCCGCGCTTGCGCACTGGCTTTGTGGCGTGGCAAAGCTCAGCGCATCTACAACATCAACGACGATACCGCCCTGAAGATGGGGGACTACTTTGACCTCGCAGCCGACCTGTACCAGCTGCCCCGCGCACCCCGAGTAGCACGCCAGGATGCGAATGAGCATTTGCCGGCAATGCTGCTGAGTTTCATGAGCGAGTCACGCCGAATGGTGAACCGGCGCATGAAACAAGAGTTGGGACTGCACCTGCGCTATGACACGGTTGTCGCAGGCTTGGCACAAGATTTGGGTTAAGCGGCCCTTGGAATCTTGTACGACCACAGCAAGAATTTCCAGACCACCCAACTGCACAACAATGTGATTGGGCTGGCCCAAAGCACGTCACTGAGCCAGTGGGCTCCGTCCGACATGCGGGCAAAGCCAATGACCCAGCCGGACAGCATCCCGCCGAATGCCAAAGCGGTTTGGCGCTTGCGAAAAACCAGCATCAAACTGGTCAGGAAAAATCCGCAGGCCACATGCCCACTCACAAAGGAGCAATTGTTGTCGCACTGATCGGTCATCACGGTGGCACGGGTGAACTGCTGGGTGCCGCCAAACTCTTGTATCTGGTAGGGCCTGGCGCGCTGCCAGTTGTCTTTGAAGCCACTGTTGACCAGGAGGCCAGGCCCCAAGGCCCCCGCCAGCACGATGAACGCCAAAGGCAAGCGCCAGCGCTTTGCACGTTGACTGAAGGTGGCGAACAACCAGCCCGCCAAAGCCATCAATACGATGGTGCGAAATACTGCGGGTACATACAAGTTGATGAGTTCCACCCAGAACCATGCCACTGATTTCAGCCGCAGCGAATCGCCAATAAACAGACCGGCTGCAGCCAGATCGAGACCGGTCCAGACCGTCGGGAAAAGCGCCAATGCCACTGAACCCGCCACAAGCCACCAAAATAGGGCGGGCGTTTGTGAAGCGGATGACGTGAAAATCGGACGAAAGTGCATGGGCTTACGAGGGGCGAAAAGCGGAGGTACCATTGTCGGTGATTTGCCCCTGCGTCTTTTTGGGATGCACGCCGTAGTGCCCTCACTGCCCAAAAGCGGGGGAATTATTGTGCAAAATCACAGGCCGTTACGGAATAGACTCGCTTTGATTTCACATAAGGAATATCGCATGGCAATGGTTATTGAGCGCACAAACTGGATCATCTTGGCAGTCGCTGGAGCGCTCAGCGCATGCGCGATACCCTCTTGGCCGCCCCTGGTAGAGCCCGTCGCGGCTGAGACGCTGGTTGGCGTCGAGTGGGTTGCTGTCGCTATTGACGGTGTAGTGCCGCTTGTGAATCCGACACCCAAGCTGCAATGGAAGAGTTCAAGCCAGATTGTCGGCACAGGTGGATGCAATGCGTTTATCGGCCATGGGCGTGTGGTCGGTGACAGCGTTCGAATCGGTCAGTTAGCGGCAACCGGCAAGGCCTGCATTACGGCCCCCACCGGACAGGAAGATCTGTTTTTTAAAGCGCTGGAGGAGACGCGCAAGGCGCGTCTGGAGAATGGGCAATTGATACTTTTGGACGAGTCCGGGAAAACACGGGCCCGCTTCGTGAAGGTGTCCACTGCACCATGATGGTGGGGCCGGACTCGAACCGGCACGCCTTGCGGCCCGATATTAGGCGCATGGGATTTTTGATTTCTGGGAAATTCTCCCTCCGAGCAATTGTTCATGCGCCTATGAACTTCAAGTGCTTTTCTTTGTCACCTTTCCAGTAACCCTGGATATTTCTTGGTACGAATATCCGATAGCACCTCGTCCGTCAGCTTCCATGCATCGCCCTGGATGTGAACAATCAGTTCCCGCCAAACCTTCTCAAACGCCTGGATCGCGTCTTCATCATTGAAGCGAATTCCGGCTGGGAGTAGGGGAGCGATATCTTCCGTCAGACTGCGGCTGAGCTTTTCTAGCATGCGTTGTTCTGCAATGGCCCGTGAGATGGGTTTTCCCTCCAGCGCCAGGTAGTGGTCAAAGCAAGCGATGAGCTTGCCTTGATCAAGTCCCAGTTGTTCCAGGCCATGGTGAAGGTCAAACAAATCTCGGTTCTTGCGACGTTGTAACAGTGCCCGAAATTTGGTGCCAAATAGCTCTTCCGGTGCAAATGAAAGAATTGCAGCTGAGCCTTGGTACCAGTCACTTTGCATTGAATACGGATAGACCTGATAGCCCAGCTTGCTGCCATGTTCCCTTGTATTGATTTCTACCTTTAGCTTGAGCGTGGATTGGGCATCTGACTCCGGCTTAAATTTATAGACCAGATGGATCGAATGTCCAGCCTGGTCTGTAGCGCATTTTCCTAGCCATGACAGAGCCTTGCGTATGGCATCTACCGTGGCACCAATGGGTTCTGCCTCAGTTTGCACCAGGTCGATGTCCTCAGAGTACCGAAGCGCCTGCTTGAACAGCAATTTATTGATCGCCGTGCCACCGCGAAAAGCCAGTTTCCCTTTCAATGACGGTGCGTTGAAAAGGTCGCACAGTGCGCGGCTGATGATCAGATCCTGTTCCACTTGACGCGCGTCTGGCCATGGCGTTTTTACGCTCCATGCTTGGATAAAGGAACTGGGAATCAAAAGTCGACCTCTACGATTTCATTGATGAGAAGATTCCACTTGACGTTCTTCTCAAAGGGCTCACTGCGCAATACCGTTATGGGCTGTACAGATGGATCTAGCGCAAGAGCAGTTTTTGCATTTTTTGCTATGGGCTCCAATGTTTCGGATTGTCGTTGGTGTCCGAATAGTTCCAACAAATATCCAAGGCGACGCACCGTAGCTGTGTCAAAAAATGCAGCCAACTTTTTCAGGCGACCAGGGTTGGCAGTGCCACCAATGTCTTTGACAATTTGTGCGACTCCATCGATGCCGCCTGCATGACGGAAGTGGCGCGTGCAATCCAGCAGAGTCAGCTCACGTCCTGCGACCTTTGCATATCCGGCATCGGTCTTGATCAGATCCAGGAATTGAGGGAAATTGGTTTGCGAGAAGGCCTCGGGACCTTGGTACACGAATTGAATACGGTGCCGACCCAACTCAATTTCGCGTAGTTGGGTTGGAGCGATGACTTGAAACACCATTGCCGCCTGATGCGACGAACCATGAAAGCTTGCTGCACGCAGCAGGGAAATGCGGTAATCCAGGCGTTGGTGGCGCATGAGCCCATCTATCCACTTTGCCGGATCGGGTGCACCTGAGATGCGATCTTCCGGTCGCAAGATAAGATAAAAATCTCGTCGCGGATTTGTCAGGTGGCTTTTCTTGATGAGACGTGTAATCGCAGCGGTTAGAGTTTGCGGCTTAACGTCAAGAGCAGCGCGGGCGTCCTCCCGCGAGAAATAAGTTCGACCTTGCGTCAGTTGGCTGTCGATGAATTGATCAAGATCGGACATCCCCAAATCGTATACAAAAACGAACAAAAAAACTAGTTAATTGAATACCATTTGGTGTTCAATAAGTCCATTTTTTTTGTCTTTTGCAACTTGATCCGCAATTTTCTACCGAAGCGCATGCGGCCTGTCCGTGCGTCCGTAAGGCACATATGAAAAAGCCTCGCTACCAAATTAATAGCAGCGAGGCTTTATACTATGTGGTGCCCGGGGCCGGACTCGAACCGGCACGCCTTGCGGCGGGGGATTTTGAGTCCCCTGAGTCTACCAATTTCACCACCCGGGCAAGAGCCGAATTATGACACATTTGAGACCATGAAATACCCAACGATTGAAGACTCCATTGGAAAAACACCTTTAGTCGCCTTGCAACGTATTGGCGCCAAGGAAAATGCTGAGCGCAATAACGTGGTTTTGGGAAAGTTGGAGGGCAATAACCCGGCGGGTTCGGTGAAAGACCGTCCCGCGTTGTCCATGATCCAGCGCGCCCAAGAGCGTGGTGATATTGCGCCGGGAGACACCTTGATCGAGGCCACCTCGGGCAACACCGGGATTGCGCTGGCCATGGCCGCCGCCATCAAGGGCTACCGCATGGTGCTGATCATGCCGGAGGACTTGTCGATCGAGCGGGTGCAAACTATGAAGGCCTTCGGTGCCGAGCTGATATTGACGCCAAAGAGCGGTGGCATGGAGTGCGCCCGGGATCTGGCTGAGCAGATGCAGCGTGACGGCAAGGGATACATGCTGGACCAGTTTGCCAACGAAGACAATCCGCGCATCCATTTTGAGACCACTGGCCCGGAAATTTGGGCTGATACGCACGGCAAGATCACCCACTTTGTCAGTGCCATGGGTACCACCGGAACCATCACCGGGGTGTCCAAGTTTCTGAAGCAAAAAAACCCTGCCATTCGCATCGTGGGCGCGCAGCCTTCCGAGGGTTCGCGCATTCCGGGCATCCGCAAATGGCCGCAGGAGTACATGCCCAAGATTTATGACCCCGCCAATGTGGATGAATTGGTGTCTGTGAGCCAGTCTGATGCGGAAGAAATGTGCCGCCGTCTGGCCCGTGAAGAGGGTATTTTTGCGGGGATCTCGGCGGCAGGCGCTTGCTGGGTGGCGCAAGAAATTGCGAAACGCGAGCGCGATGCCACCATTGCATTTATTGTCTGTGATCGGGGTGATCGCTATCTGTCCACAGGTGTGTTCCCCGCATGAGCGTCGAGAAGCTTGCGAACTAAAATGGCCGCAATTGCCAGAAAGCTGCCCGAATGAACATCGACAAAGAAATTGACACCCGCGGCCTAAATTGCCCCCTGCCTATCCTGAAGGCGAAAAAAGCGCTTTCCGATATGGCGAGTGGCCAGATCCTGAAAATCGTGTCCACGGACGCCGGGTCAACCCGTGATTTTCAGGCCTTTGCCAAACAAACCGGCAACGAATTGGTGGAGCAAAAAACGGTGGATGGCGAATACATCCACATCATGCGCCGCCGGTGACCTGACGCCCGAGGGCAGCCACCGGGGCTTCAGATGCATTAGCCTTGTTTGGCCAGTTGGTCCAACTGCTCGCGCATTTTGGCCACCGTGGCGGCAAAGTCGGCCACCCGTTTGCGCTCTTGCTCAATTACTGCGGCCGGGGCCTTGGCAACAAAGGCTTCGTTGGACAGCTTGCCATTGGCGCTGGCAATCTGCCCTTCCAGACGGGCCACTTCCTTGCCCAGGCGCAGCTTCTCGGCCGCCACGTCCACTTCCATGTGCAGGCAAATCCGGGCCTCGCCCACCACCGCCACCGGTGCGGCCTGTGCGGAAGCGGCCCAGGCAGATTCGGTGTCGAAAATACGCACTTCGTTGAGTTTGGCCAGCGCTTGCAGCACGGGCGCTGCGGCTTTCAAAAACTCGTTTTCCTGTGCGGTCTGGGCCACAACAAACAGGGGCAGGCGGGTGGCGGGCGATACGCTCATCTCGCCACGCAGGTTACGGCAGGCATCCACCAGCAATTTGAGTTTGGCAACGTAGGCAATCGCCGTATCGTCAATGCGCTCGGGCTGGCTGATGGGGTAGGCCGCCACAGCGATGGATGGGCCAGTACGCCCGGCAACCACCGATACTTTTTGCCACAACTCTTCGGTGATAAAGGGGGTGATGGGGTGGGCCAGACGCAAAATCGTCTCCAGCGTGCGGATCAGGGTGCGGCGGGTGGCGCGTTTTTGGGCGTCGGTGCCGGTCTGGATTTGCACCTTGGCAATTTCCAGGTACCAGTCACAGAACTCGTCCCAGACAAACTGGTAAATCGTGTTGGCGACGTTGTCCAGGCGGTACTCGTCGAATCCTTTGGCGACATCCGCTTCAGTCTTTTGCAACAGCGACACAATCCAGCGGTCCGAGGCGCTGAAATCCAGGTATTCGCCAGTGCTGCAGGCGGCCGGAGCGTGTTCATCCAAGCCGCAGTCCTGGCCTTCGCAGTTCATCAGTACAAAGCGGGTGGCGTTCCATAGCTTGTTGCAGAAGTTGCGGTAGCCCTCGCAGCGCTTGGAATCGAAGTTGATGCTGCGCCCCAGCGAGGCCAGTGAGGCAAAGGTGAAACGCAGAGCATCGGCACCAAAGGCCGGAATGCCTTCGGGAAATTCTTTTTCGGTGTTCTTGCGCACTTGGGGTGCGGTTTCGGGTTTGCGCAGGCCTTCGGCGCGTTTGTCCAGCAGGGGGGCGAGTGCGATGCCGTCGATCAGATCGACCGGGTCCAGCACATTGCCCTCGGACTTGCTCATCTTCTTGCCCTGTGCGTCGCGCACGAGGCCATGGATATAGACGTGTTTGAAGGGTACTTGGCCGGTGAAGTGCTTGGTCATCATGATCATCCGGGCGACCCAGAAGAAGATGATGTCGTAGCCGGTGACCAGCACGCTGCTTGGCAGGTACAGGTCGTAGTCGCTGGTTTTTTCAGGCCAACCCATGGTGCTGAACGGTACCAGCGCGGACGAGTACCAGGTGTCGAGCACGTCTTCATCGCGGGTTAGCTTCTTGCCGGGCGCTTTAGCCTGCGCTTCGGCCTCATTGCGAGCCACATAGACCTTGCCATCTTCGTCGTACCAGGCCGGGATTTGATGGCCCCACCACAGTTGGCGGCTGATGCACCAGTCGGTGATGTTGTTCATCCACTGGTTGTAGGTGTTGATCCAGTTCTCGGGCACAAACTTCACGTCACCACTTGCTACAGCATTGATAGCGCCTTGCGCAATGCTGGTGCCGCTTGGACCCGGTTTTGTCATGGCAACAAACCACTGGTCGGTCAGCATGGGCTCAATCACCTGGCCGGTGCGGGCGCAGCGCGGCACCATCAGCTTGTGCTTCTTCACTTCGACCAGCAGGCCCAAGGCTTCCAGATCGACAACGACCTTTTTGCGGGCAACAAAGCGGTCCAGGCCTTGGTAGACCTCGGGCGCTTCGGTGTTGATTTTGGCGTCCAGGGTCAGCACGCAGATCAGCGGCAGCTTGTGGCGCTGGCCGACGGCGTAGTCGTTTTGGTCGTGCGCTGGCGTAACCTTGACCACGCCGGTGCCAAAGGCCTTGTCCACGTAGTCGTCGGCAATCACGGGGATGGTGCGGCCGCACAGGGGTAGCACTACTTGCTTGCCAATCAGGTGGGCATAGCGTTCGTCTTCGGGGTGCACCATTACCGCCACGTCGCCCAGCATGGTCTCAGGCCGGGTGGTCGCCACCACCAAACTGCTTCCATCGGCCATGGGCTGGCCATCGGCGTCCGCCAGCGGGTAGCGGATGTGCCACATGGAGCCGTCTTCTTCTTCGCTCTCCACTTCCAGGTCCGACACCGCGCTTTGCAAAATCGGGTCCCAGTTCACCAGGCGCTTGCCGCGGTAGATCAGGCCCTGCTCGTACAACCGCACAAAGGTCTCGGTGACTGTTTTGGACAGCTTGGGGTCCATGGTGAAGTACTCGCGGCTCCAGTCCACGGTGTCGCCCATGCGGCGCATTTGGGTGGTGATGGTGTTGCCGCTTTTCTCTTTCCATTCCCACACTTTTTCGACAAAGTTCTTGCGGCCCAGGTCGTGGCGGCTGATCTTTTGCTCTTGCAGTTGGCGTTCCACCACGATTTGGGTGGCAATGCCGGCGTGGTCGGTGCCGGGAATCCAGGCGGTGTTGTGGCCCAGCATGCGGTGGTAGCGGGTCAGCGAATCCATGATGGTCTGGTTAAACGCGTGGCCCATGTGCAGCGTGCCCGTCACGTTGGGGGGCGGCAGCTGAATGCAGAAGGCAGGTTCGCCCGCTTTGGGGGCTTGCGTGCCACGGTAGCCTGCTACGCCGTAGCCACGGCGTTCCCATTCGGGGCCCCAGTGGGCTTCCAGGGCGGCGGGCTCGAAGGATTTGGACAGGCTGTTGAGGCCGGGTTGTTGTACGGGTTCGGTCATGCCTGCATTTTATTCGACACGCTTCTCTGGATAATGGGGCATGCTATTTCTTCTCTCCCCCGCCAAATCGCTCGACTACGAAACCCCGGTGGGCGACCAGCCCCACACGGCGCCCTTGTTTGTCAAACAGTCGCAGCAACTCATTGGCTTGTTGCGGGCCTATTCGCCCCAGCAAATTGCCGAACTGATGTCGCTCAGCGACAAGCTCTCGGGGCTGAATGTGGCGCGTTATGCGGCGTGGTCCCCCAAGGCCACGGTCAAGAACGCCCGTCAAGCGGCCTTGGCCTTCAATGGGGATGTGTATGGCGGCCTAGACGCCTGGACCCTGAGTGCCGACGACCTGGTCTGGGCGCAAGACCATGTGTGCATTTTGAGCGGCTTGTACGGCGTGCTGCGCCCGCTGGACCTGATGCAGCCCTACCGGCTGGAGATGGGCACCCGCCTTGCCAACCCGAGCGGCAAAGACCTGTACCAGTTCTGGGGTGCGCAAATTTCCGACTACCTCAACACCCGTTTGCAGCGCGAGATCAGCCCGGTGGTCATTAATCTGGCGTCGCAGGAGTATTTCAAGGCGGTGAACACCAAGGCTTTGAGGGCTCGGGTGGTGGAGTGCGTGTTTCAGGAGCAAAAGGGCGGGGAATACAAAATCATCAGCTTCATGGCCAAGCGGGCGCGGGGCTTGATGGCCCGCTATGCGACCACACACCAGTTGGTCACGCCCGAGCAGTTGCGGGCGTTCGATGCAGATGGTTATGCCTGGGTTGCTGCACAATCCGCCCCTGAGCGATTGGTGTTCCGTCGCGCAGCGGATTGACCTTTTCGGTCGTAAATTATTAGTCAAATGGGGCTGTAGCCCCCGTAACCATTGCGCGAGCAGCTATGAAAATAAGAGCAAACGGAATTGATGTTGAAGTCGAGGATTCGGCTGCAATCAACCCGCGAGACGCTGACTTGCAGTCGCGCCCGGCGGTGTTGCTCATCATGGGCCTGGGGATGCAGCTCGTGGCCTGGCCGCAGGAACTGGTGCAGGAGCTGGTGGATGCGGGCTACCGTGTCATCCGGTTTGACAACCGCGACATCGGCCTGAGCTCCCACTTTGACTTTTTGGGCAAGCCCAATCTGGTGTGGGCCAGCATCAAACACAAGTTGGGGTTGAAAGCGCGCCCGATGTACACCTTGAGCGACATGGCCGCCGATACCGTGGGTGTGCTGGACGCGCTGGAGATCAAAAAAGCCCACATCGTGGGAGTGAGCATGGGCGGCATGATCGCCCAGCGCGTGGCCATAGCGGCACCAAGCCGCGTGTTGAGCCTGACCAGCATCATGAGCACCAGTGGTGCGCGTGGATTGCCGCAACCGGACCACAAAGTGCTGAAAATCCTGCTCAGCCGCCCCAAGGGCACCAGCACCGAAGCGGTGGTGGAGCACACCATGGGCTTGCTCAATGCAATTGGCAGCCCGGCGTATCCCAACTCCGAGTCCGAGCTGCGCGAGCGCATTACCGTGGGTGTGCAGCGCAGCTTCCACCCGGTGGGCACCTTGCGCCAGATGCTGGCCATTGTGTCGGACACCACCCGTGCCGCGCAGTTGTCGCGTATCAACACTCCCACACTGGTGCTACATGGCAAGGCGGACCCCTTGGTGCCCTATGCATGTGGCGAAGACACGGCGCAACGCATTTCCGGTGCCAAGCTGGTGGGCATTGAAGGCATGGGCCACGATTTGCCGCCCGAACCGGTGGCGCAGATGCTGCAAGCCCTTATCCCCCACCTGAAGTCAGTAGACCAAAGTCGCCCATGAACACCCCCGACCAATCCCAACTGGGCAAAGCGTCTGCCTACATCGACCAATACGACGCGTCGCTCCTGTTCCCGATTCCCCGCGTCGGCAAACGGGTCGAGATCGGCATCAACGGTGCAGCCCCGTTCTTTGGCGCTGATATCTGGACCGCCTTTGAGCTGAGCTGGCTGAATCTGCGCGGCAAGCCTCAGGTGGCGCTGGCGCATTTCATGGTGCCGTGCGAGACCCCCAACATCATCGAAAGCAAGTCTTTCAAGCTCTACCTCAACAGTTTCAACAACACCCAGTTTACAGATGCCGACGCGGTCAAAGCCCGTTTGCGTGCTGACCTGAGCGAAGCGGTGTGGCGCAGTGCTGCCAGCACCGGGCAGGTACCCGCTTCCATCGGCGTGCGCATCTTGCTGCCCGAGTTGTTCGACCGCGAGCCAGTGTATGAATTGGATGGCCTGAGCCTGGACCGCCTGGATGTGGAATGCACCCGCTACACCCCGGCGCCCGATTTGCTGCACGCCGCGGCTGGCGATGCGCCCGTGAGCGAAGTGCTGGTCAGCAACCTGCTCAAAAGCAACTGCCTGGTCACGGGCCAGCCCGACTGGGGCAGCGTGCAAATCAGTTACACCGGCGCGCCCATTGAGCAGGAAGGCTTGCTGCAATATTTGGTGAGTTTTCGCAACCACCACGAGTTCCATGAGCAGTGCGTGGAGCGCATCTTCATGGACATCTGGACGCGCTGCAAACCGCTCAAGCTGTCGGTGTATGCCCGTTACACCCGTCGCGGCGGGCTGGACATCAACCCGTTTCGCACCAGCTACACGCAGGCGCTGCCGGCCAACACGCGCACGGCCCGGCAGTAGTCCAGTGCCGGTGCCGTCGTTTTAAGGCGCGGGCCGGCTTGGTGTTTTTGACACGGCTTTTGGCACTGGCTTTGTCGCAGTTGCGGTCTTAGTCGCTTTTTTGGCCACAGGTTGGGCTAACGTCGCCTTTGGCGCTGGTGCCGCTTTCGGCGGTGTTTCCAGCGACTCGGTCAGCTTGCGTGCCAGCCCAATGACGCGTTGCGGATCAACTCCCAGGGTGTCGATCAAAAACTCAATGATCTCCGATCGCGGGTTGGCCAGGGTGGGCTCAATCATCATTACGGCGGCGGACACGGCCAGGGCGCGTTCGCGGCTGTCGGTGTCGGGCAACAGCTCGCCCAGGGCGTTCAGCGCCTCGACCGGTGCCACGGCGGTGATGCGGGCCTGCTCCTTGAGCAATTGCACCCAGTCGATAGGGGCTGGTGTGCCCCCCGTGCGGGAGTCCGCGGGCAGCTGTGCCAACAAGCGCGCCAGACGCAGGCTGCGCCGCTCAAACGACCCAATCGAGACCATCCCAGACAAAACAATACGGCACACGGCCTCGGGGAAACCGCCCTCGGTGATGTGGGTCAGTGACGACGCCCGAAAACTCTCCAGATCAATCAGGGCGCGGGCGTGGGCAATGTCGGCGTCCGGGGTGTCCGGCTTGATCCAGGCACCCAGGCCTTTGGGGCCGAACTTCTCGCGCGTTTCTTTCACCGTGCGGGCATCGCGCTGGTCGCGAAACTTGTTAAGGCTGTCGGTGATCTGCGCGGCCATCTTCTTTTCAAGCAGACGCAGTGGGTGGTCATCGGCAATGGGCGCGCGGTTGGCGCGCGCCTCGGCCGCCTGTTTGCGGATGAAGGGTGCCAAGGCGAAAGTGTCCGAGAACATTTCGCGTTGCATGCGCATCGGGTTGAGTTTGCCCATGGCGTCCGACACCTTGCGTGTCGACATCGCCTTCACCCAAGGCCGCATCCATGTCTTGTACAGGTTGGCGTTGAATTCCGAGATCTTGGCAATGGTGGAGAACATGGCCTCTTCTTCACGTCCTTCCGGGTTGAGCGCACGAATATCTTCCATGGTGCGGTACTCGTAGTGCACCGTGTAGTCGCCCGGCTCCAGCTGGTCCCAGCGTTGCTCCTCCAGCCCGGCCTTGGCCACCAGCTTCATTTCATACAGGCCGGGAGGCAGGCTCTCGATCACGTCCAGTGAGGTCACGAGCTGGTCATGCTCCTTGCGGGCAATATCGCCACCGACAAAAATTCCCAGGTGTCCCACGCTTTCGTGCAGCACATAAATGATGGTGCGCCCGGCGGCGGCAATGGCACGCTCATCGCCCCAGGTGTCGATGATCCAGTTCAGCGCCTGCGGCGGTGGCGTGATGTTGTCCCCCCAAGAGGCAAACACCACAATCGGTGCGGTAATGTTGTGCAGGTCAATGGTGCGGTCGCCGGCCTTCATGGTGCCGCGGGCCAGGCGGTTGCCGACAAACAGGTTCTCGACGATGGACTCGATTTCGCTGCCGGTCATGCGGAAGAAGCCGCCCCACCAACGCTCGAATTCCAGAAAGCGCTCGGCTTCAGTGTCCACTTGGGACCACAGGTTGTAGTACTTGTTCCAGTGGGTGTTGGCCGGGTTGAGCTTCTCGAAGTTTTCGACCAGGTGCACGCCGTCAAAGCGGTCTGCGCCCATGTCGCCGGACAAGGAAGACAGCCACGAGCCGCCCAAATTGGCCCCGGCGTAGCGCATGGGGTTCATCGTGGAGCTGCCCGCCCAATACGACACCGGCGCGCCCATGATCATCAAGGGGCCAAACAACTCTGGGCGCACGGAGTTGAGTGCCATCATGGCCCAGCCGGCCTGGCAATTGCCGATGACCACCGGTTTGGCATGGCTCTGGGGGTGGCGGGCGATGACTTCTTCTATGAAGCGCGCTTCGGCATCCATTACCGTGAACAGGGTTTGCCCTTCTTCTGGCTCGGGCCGGAAGGTGACGAAGTACACCGTGTGGCCGGCACGCATGGCCATGCCCACTTCGGAATCAAATTTGAAGCCACCAATGCCGGGGCCATGCCCGGCCCGTGGGTCCACCACGACCACTGGGCGGGCCAGCGGGTTGACCGGCATGCTTTCGGGCGGCACCAGGCGCAGCAAAGCGTAGTTGCAGGGCACTGGTAAATCATGGCCGTCCAGCACCACTTCGTGTTCAAACTTCAGCAGTGGCGGAGTGCCCTGGTCCAGATGTTCTTTGTAGTTGTTGCCACGGTCCAGCAAGGTGTCCAGAAACATAAAAGTTCGCTGGGTGGCATCGGTCATGTAAGTGCTGACGTCCCCCACCGTATGGGTGGGCGCAGCGGTGGACGCTGGCTCTTGTTGTGGACTTGATTTGCTGCGCGTGGCCATGGATTCACTCCCTGTAGATGGCTTCACGATACCACTAAACCGTGTGATATCTGCGACAATGAACGTCGGTTTTACCAACCGTGTTGGTGACTGTCAAAGGGAAATTATTTATGGAACCCAAGAGCCTGGTTGATCAGCCCAACAAGCTGCCCACTATCCCTAAGGTCGCACAAAAACTGATCCAAAGTTTTTCCTCCGAGGATGTCACCATTGACGAGATTGCCAGCCAGTTGGCGGCCGATCCGGCCCTGAGCGCCAAGCTGCTGCGCCTGGCCAATTCGGCCTACTTCCATGTGTCGCGCACCATTGGCACCGTGGATGACGCCCTGCGCATGCTGGGCTTCGTCATGGTGCGCAATCTGGTGCTGGGCAACGGCATGGCTGCCGCGTTTCGCAATACACCGGGTATCGATCTGAAGCAGTTCTGGCGCTACAACCTGTACACCGCTTGTGCTTCCCGCTGGTTGGCCAGCAATGCAGATGCCAATGGCGACATGGCGTTCACGCTGGGCCTGATGCATGGCATTGGCCAGCTGCAAATGCACGTTGGCATACCACAGGCCATGGCACCGCTGGACAAGCAAATGGGTGTGCTGGACGCGGGGCGGGCAGAGCTTGAAAAAGCAGCCTTGGGCTTTCATTACGGCGACGTCTCGGCGGAGCTGGCCAAGATCTGGAACTTTCCGCAATCGCTCATCGATTCGCTGCGCGACATACCGCAGCCTTTGGCCGCACAAGAGTTTTCCGAGCCCGCCGCGTGGGTGCACATGGGCGCATGGCGCGCGCGTGCAGAGGTGCTGGGTCTGAGTGACGAAGAAATCGTCGCCAGCTATCCGGCCGAGGTGGGCAAACGTCTGGGGGTGGACCCTGGCTGGGTTGCGGCTTTGTCGGCCCAGTCCCCAGGTCAGTCCACCCACCTCATGCCACCCCTCCTGGAGCTGACCGAGGGGCTGGAGGCTATGCTCGACTAGGAAGGCTGGCGGGCTGCCCCGGTGGCCTCTTGTGGCGTTTCATAAATGTGCGCTGCCAGGCCACGGCGCTCCAGCGCTTCACCCAGTTTCAGCCGCATGAAGGCGCTGGTGGTGTAGCGCGACACCTCTGTGTAGTACAGGTCGCTTAAGCGCTTGACCATGGCTGAGTAGTCGTCCACCACGTTTTCATCAATCTGGAAGTTGTCGTAGTTCACCACCACGCCAATTTTCTTGCCGATGGATTTGCACATGGCTTCGGCGGCATGGCCGATGTCTTCGACGTCTTTCTTGCTGTGAATCTGCAGGCCCTGGAAGTTGTAATACGCCATGCCCTGCGCGGAGTCGTACTGCATGCGGTCCACCAAGCTGATGGACAGCAGGGTGTCCTTGAGCTGCATGGCCTCCGGCTGAAAAATGCGCGCATCCATGGGCTGTGGGTTGTTCATGATGGGTTTGAAGTCCATCTGCGCCAGGATGTCTTTGTCGATGTCGATGCCGGGTGCCACTTCAATCAACTCCAGCCCCTGTGGCGTGAGTTTGAACACGCAGCGCTCGGTCACGTACAGCACGGTTTGTCCGCTGCTGGCGGCAAAGGGGCCGCTGAACGTGACCTGCTCAATGCGGTTCACAAACTTGCGGGCCCGGCCTTCCTTCAGAATGTTGACGCGGCCGTTTTCAATGGCGATCTTCAAACCACCGGCGGTAAAGGTGCCCACAAACACCACGGTGCGGCTGTTTTGCGTGATGTTGATAAAGCCCCCGGCACCCGCCAGTTTGGGGCCAAAGCGGCTCACGTTGATGCTGCCTGCGGGGTCGCATTCGGCCAGACCGAGGCACGCCAGATCCAGCCCGCCACCGTCGTAAAAATCGAACTGCTGGTTCATGTCGATGACCGCATCCGGGTTGGTCGCGGCACCAAAGTCAGCGCCCGATGCCGGCATGCCGCCTATCACGCCAGGCTCGGCGGTCAGCGTCATATATTTCAGGATTTTTTCTTCATTGGCAACCGCAGCCACCCCTTCGGGCATGCCGATACCCAGGTTCACCACCGAATTGGGCAGCAACTCAAAGGCAGCGCGCCGGGCGATGACCTTGCGCTCGTCCAGCGGCATGGCTGCCACGGCGTCCAACGGCACGCGCACTTCGGCAGAGAATGCTGCTCTGTAAACGCCACCTAAATTTTGCAGGTGGTTTTCAGGCTGCGCCACTACGACGCAATCCACCAAAATGCCTGGCACCTTGACGCGCCGTGGGTTGAGCGAGCCGCGCTCGGCAATGCGCTCCACCTGGGCAATGACAAAGCCACCGCTGTTTTTGGTGGCGGTGGCAATGGCCAGCGCATCCTGGGTGAGCGTTTCGCGCTCCATCGTGATGTTGCCCTCGGGGTCGGCCGTGGTGCCCCGAATGAAAGCGACCGAGATCGGGAAGGTCTTGTAATACAGCAGCTCGCGCCCGCCCAGTTGGATGACCTCGACCAGGTCTTCCGTGGTTTTGCTGCCAATTTTGCCGCCCTCCAGGCGCGGGTCAACAAAAGTGCCCAGGCCTACTTTGGAGGCCGTGCCGGGCAGGCCGCAGGCGATGTCGCGGTACAGATGCGAGATCACGCCCAGCGGCAGGTTGTAGGCTTCGACCTTGCTCTCCATCGCCAGCTTGCCAATTTGTGGCACCAGTCCGTAGTGGCCGCCAATCACCCGCTTAAGCATGCCCTCGTGGGCCAGGTGGTTGACGCCGCCGGTGGCACCGTCACCTGGGCCACCACCGAACAGCAGCGTCAGGTTTTTAGGGAAACCTGTTTCCAGAAAGCGCTTCTCCAACGCCAAAATCAGTTCAACCGGCACGCCATTGGAGCCAAAACCGGAACAGCACAAGGTGTCCCCATCCCGCAAAATGGCGATCGCTTCGGCTGCGGATACGACTTTTTTTCTCATGGAAACAGTTCCTTAAATGGTGCCGGTGAGGGCGTGGAGTTAGGCGTTGTGCTTAAGAATGAAGGACTTCAGGGCCGGGTAAGTCGACTCGTGCCAACGGTGGCCGCTGAAGATTCCGTAGTGCCCGGCACCCTCGATTTGCAGACGCTGGTGGCGTGCTTCAGGGATGCCGCTGCACATGTCGTGCACGGCGGTGGTCTGGCCGGCTCCGGTGATGTCATCGAGCTCACCCTCAACCGAGAAAACGGCCGTGGTGGTGATGTCCTGTGGGCGCACGCGCTCCAGTTGGCCGTCCACGCCTTTGACATCCCAGGTGCCCTTGGCCAGGCTGTAGTCTTGGAACACCACTTTGATCGTGTCCAGGTAGAAGTCGGCATCCATGTCCAGCACGGCGTTGTATTCGTCGTAGAACTTGCGGTGGGCCTTTGCGCCGGCGTCATCGCCTTTGACCAGATCCTTGAAATAATCCACATGGTGCTGGGCGTGGCTGTTGGGGTTCATGGCCACAAAACCGGTGTGCTGCAAAAAGCCGGGGTACACGCGGCGTCCTGCACCTTCGCAGTTGGCGGGAACCCGGTAAATCACGTTGTTTTCAAACCAGTCGTAGCTCTTGCCGGTGGCAAATTCGTTGACCGAGGTCGGTGATTTGCGGGCATCCATTGGGCCGCCCATCATGGTCATGCTCAAAGGCGTGGTCTCGCCCCGGCTGGCCATCAGGGACACGGCGGCCAGCACCGGCACAGTGGGCTGGCACACGCTGAGCACATGGCAATTGCCGTGCGTGGCCTGCAGGTGGCGGATGAAATCCTGCACGTAGTTCACATAGTCGTCCAGATGGAACTCGCCATCTTCCACGGGGATCAGGCGGGCATTTTTCCAGTCGGTGATGAATACCTGGTGGTCTTGCAGCATGGTCTGCACGGTGTCGCGCAGCAGTGTGGCGTAGTGGCCGGATAAAGGCGCCACGATCAGCACCACGGGCTGGCTTTTGATGTGGCTCAGGGTGGCTACATCGTTGCTGTAGCGCTCAAAGCTGAGCAGCCGGCAAAAGGCCTTGTCCAACTCGACGCGTTCGTGGATTACCACGTTCACCCCATTCGTGTCCACGCGGTCGATGTTGAACTCCGGCTTTTTGTAGTCTTTGCCCAAGCGATGCAGCAGGTTGTAACCGGCTGACATATTCTTGGAAAACGGGTTTTGCCCCAGCATGGACCAAGGGTTCGCGTAAGCCTTGGAGGCTGAGCGCGCAAGTTCCGCAAGGGGTTTTTTAAGAGCGCGTTGGTTTTCGTGGAGTTGGTAAAGCATGGTTCGTATTTATAAGGGTTAACCCTAGTATTTTATATTTTTTGGTGTTACCGGTGTGTGACTGTTTTGGGCATTGCCAGCAAGAATAGCCATGTGCGTGCGCCCTTTACCAGACTTTGCGCGGGTGGTCTCGGCGGGCATTGTGGGCCGCCAGCAAAGCCAGCAGGGCGGAGGCAACCCGGTTCATGGGGCCGTCGGCGCGGCTGGTCAGGGCAATCGGCACGCGGGCACCCAGCACCAGGCCAGAGCCGCTGGCCCCGGCCAAATATTCGAGCTGTTTGGCCAACATATTGCCCGACTCCAGATCTGGCACGGCCAGGATATCGGCGTCGCCCGCGACCGGTGACGCGATGTTTTTGATCCGTGCGGCCTGGGCCGAGATGGCGTTGTCAAAGGCCAGCGGGCCGTCGATGATGCCGTTGGTGATCTGGCCGCGCTCGGCCATCTTGCACAGCGCTGCGGCGTCAATGGTGGACGGTATGGCGGGGTTGACGGTCTCCACCGCGGACAAAATAGCCACCTTGGGGGTTTTCACCCCCATCACGCGGGCAAAGTCGATGGCGTTTTGAATGATGTGCACCTTGTCTTGCAAGGTGGGATGGATGTTCAGTGCGGCGTCGGTGATCAGCAGCGGCTTGGGGTACAGCGGGATGTCAAAGCGGAATACGTGCGACATGCGCCGCCCGGTGCGCAGCTTGGGCTGGGCCAGCACGGCATGGATCAGCTCGTCGGTGTGCAGGCTGCCTTTCATCAGAATCTCGACCTCGCCTTTGGCGGCCATGTCGGCGGCTTTTTCTGCGGCTTCATGGCTGTGCTCTACCGAGATGATTTCGACACCGGTCAGGTCAATGCCGGCTTCGGCGGCGATGCTGAGAATGCGCGCCTGCGGGCCAATCAGCACCGGAACGATCAGGCCGTAGCGGGCCGAGTCCATAGCGCCACTGAGCGAGCCGGCATCGCACGGGTGCACCACGGCGCAGCGCACGGCCTCCAACCCCTCGCCCTGTGAAAGCAAGGCTTTGAAACGTGCTTCGGGGTCATACAGGTGGATGAGTGGGGTGTGCACGCGGGGTAAGCGCATCTTGGTCGTGGGGGCCAGCACGCGTGCGATGCCGTGCAGCACACACTCGCCGCGTTGGTTCACGACTTGACAATCGAGCTCCACACTCTTGTTGGCGGCATCCTTTCTCAGCACCGTGGCGGTGACGGTGAGCGTGTCACCTACGTGCACCGGTTTGGTGAAGTGCAGGGCCTGGTCCTGGTACACCGTGCCGGGGCCGGGGAACTGGGTGCCCAGCAGGGCAGAGATCAGGGCACCGCCCCACATGCCGTGGGCAATCACGCCCTGGTACAGCGTGTCGTTGGCGTATTCGGCGTTGGTGTGGGATGGGTTGGTGTCACCCGACACGGCCGCAAAGGCCTGAATGTCGGCCAGCGTCAGGGTGCGCAGCAGGCGCGCGTTTTGCCCTATGGAGATCTCGCCAAAGGTGACGTTTTCGATCAGATCAGTGCTGCTTGCAGTGCTCATAGTCGGGTTAACTCCCTTTAAAAAGCCGATCCAGGTCCACGCCCGTGGTGCCTGGCTGAAAGCCGTCGCGCGCCAGGTGCGCTTCGGACTCTTCCAATATTTGCCGTGTGGCGAAGGCACCGACCACCTCCACGTAGTGGGTTTCCATGTCGTAACGCATCACCAGCAGGCCGCGCAACTCCTCATGCAGATGGCTTTGGCGGCGGTCTGCCGTGTTGCTGCTGCGGGACGTATCGCGGCGCTCTGCGCTGGCCCGGCGCTCCTGCGGCACGGCTCCGGCTGCGTGGTGGTTCATGGCCAGGGCCACTTCGGCGTCGGTCTTGAGGGATACGCCCAGCCCAATAGCCAGGCGCGCAATGCGAATACTGAGCTCTTCAATGGAGCGGGCCATACGTTGTTGCTCATTGGGGGTCATAGCGACATTCCTCCCGACACTTCAATGACGGCGCCGTTGATGTAGCTGGCCTCGTCGCTGGCCAGAAAAGCGTAGACGTTGGCGATCTCTTCGGGGCGGCCCAGGCGTTTGAGCGGCACCTTGGCTTGCAACTCTTGCAGCACTTTCTCGGGCATGGACGCCAGGATGGGGGTGTTGATAAAGCCCGGTGCCACGGCGTTCACACGCACGCCCTTGGGGCCGAGTTCGCGGCTCCATGTCTTGGTAAAGCCAATCACGCCAAACTTGGTGGCGGCGTAGTTGGTCTGGCCAAAGTTGCCGTAAATGCCCACCACCGAACTGGCGTTCAAAATCACGCCACTGCCCTGCGCCACCATGACATCGGCCACAGCCTGTGCACAGTGGAATACGCCGCGCAGGTTGACATCAATCACGCGGTCAAACTGCTCCAGCGTCATTTTTTGCAGCCGTGCGTCTTGCGTGATGCCGGCGTTGTTCACCAGCGTGTCAATGCGGCCAAACTGCGCCACCACGCGGGCGATCACGGCGTCCACCACGGTGCGCTGGGTGACATCCATCACGAAACCCTCGGCCGTGGCACCCAGGGCGCGGCACTGCGCCACCGCTGCGTCCACGCCCGCTTGGCTGACGTCGCAGACGATGACGGTGGCACCTTCCGCTGCAAACTTGAGCGCGGTGGCCAGGCCAATGCCTTGTGCGGCACCGGTAATGAGGCTGACTTTATGGAGCAGACGAGGAGTGGTCATGGGGGTGGGCTGGCAATAGTTTTGGAGTATGTACGGGGAAACCCTAAGTTTGTGAACTGGACGGCAGAAAATACTTGATCCAAATCAACAAAGGCGCTTCACACAGCCGCTGAGTGCGGGCGGGCGCTGCGCTGGAGTGCGAACGCAAGCCCATCATGCTATGTATTTGATAGCTGCTTGCGCACATTCTATAAGGGCTAGAGGCCTATTTTGCTTGAAATTTGTTCAAATCGACGGCCGGGGCCGGGCGACCAAAATAGTAGCCTTGGTAGGCATCGCAGCCCAACAGGGCCAGCATGTCGCGCTGCTCCACGGTCTCTACGCCCTCGGCAATCACCTGCAGGCCCAGGTTGTGGCCCATGGCCACGATGGCGCGGGCGATGGCCGCATCGCCGGGGTCGCTCAGCAGGTCGCGCACGAAGGACTGGTCGATCTTGAGCTGGTCCAGCGGCAACTGCTTCAGGTAGGACAGCGACGAGTAGCCTGTGCCAAAGTCGTCCAGCGAAAAGCCCACACCCACCTTCTTGAGCGCGTGCATCTTGGTGATGACATCGTCTATGTCGGCGACCAGCAGGCTCTCGGTCAGCTCCAGCTTGAGGTGCTGCGGGTTGGCACCGGTGCAGTCCAGCGTGGCCAGCACCTGCGCCACAAAATCGGGCTGGCGAAACTGGCGGGCGCTCACGTTCACTGCCAGCTTCCAGTGCGCCTTGTCAGGGCAGGACGACCAGGCCTTAAGCTGCGCGCAGGCCGTCTCCAGCACCCATTGGCCCAGCGGCAGGATCAGGCCGGTGCTTTCGGCCAGGGGAATGAAGTCGACCGGCGACACCAACCCCCGCGCCGGGTGCTGCCAGCGCACCAGCGCCTCAGCCCCGGCAAGGCTGCCATCGGCTTCCACCTGGGGCTGGTAATACAGCAAGAACTGTGCTTGCTCCAGTGCCACCCGCAAATCGGTCTCCAGCGCGGCGCGCGCGCTTACCACGGCCTGCATTTGGGGGTCAAAGAAGCGCAGGGTGTTGCGCCCGGCGGCCTTGGCCTGGTACATGGCCAGGTCGGCCCGCTTCAGGGGCTCGTCAATCTCCTCATGCTGGTTGCCCCCGAACAGGGTGATGCCAATGCTGGCGGAGCTGTGGCACTCCTGGCCCATCATCTGGTAGGGCTGGCTGAGCATGGCGAGTATTTTTCCGCCCACCACTTCGGCTTGGGCGGCGGCGTCCGGTGCGTTCTCGCTCAGGTCGGCCAGCATCACCACGAACTCATCGCCACCCAGGCGTGCCGCGGTGTCGCCTTCGCGGATGCAGGCGCTCAGGCGCTGCCCGACCTGCTCCAGCAGCAGGTCGCCCCGGTGGTGGCCCAGGGTGTCGTTGATGGTTTTGAAGTCATCCAGGTCCACAAACAGCAGTGCGCCCTGGCGCGGGTGGCGCGCACCGGCGGCAATGGCCTGCGACAGGCGGTCCATCAGCAAGCGGCGGTTGGGCAGGCCGGTCAGGGGGTCGTAAAAAGCCAGGCTCTGGATGCGGTCCTGGGTTGCCTTGCGCTCGGTGATGTCGCTAAAGCTGGCCACATAGTGGGTGACATGGCCGGCGTCGTCCTTCACAGCGGTGAAGTTGAGCCATTCCGGGAACACCTCGCCGCTCTTGCGCCGGTTCCATATTTCACCCTGCCATACGCCGGTGTGCTCCACGGTGGCCCGCATGTCGGCAAAAAAGGCGGCATTGTGGCGGCCTGAGTTGAGCAGCCTCGGGTTTTGGCCCACCGCCTCGGTGGCGGGGTAGCCGGTGATGGTGGTGAACGCCTTGTTCACCTGCAAAATAGTGCCCGACGCGTCGGTCACAAAAATGCCCTCTTGGGACTCAAAGGCAATGGCCGCAATGCGCTGCGCCACCTCGGCCGCTTTGCGCACGGTGACGTCTTTGACCACTATGCGCAGCACCGGCGCGCCATCGTCACACGGCACGGCAAGCACCGCCAGGTTGCACCAAAGCTGGCTGCCATCCGCCTGCACCATGCGCAGGTCGCAGGAGTGCGGCTCTTGCGTGCGCAGCACCTCTTCGCACAGCAGGTAATAGCGGTCCTGGTCGGGTGCGAAGATAAATTGGGTAATGGGCAGGCCAATCAGCAGGCGACGTGCATGCCCCAGCAGCTTGGCCGTGGTGAGGTTGGCTTGCTGAACACGCCCCTCGCCGTTGATGGTGAGGTAGCCCACCGGGGCCAGGTCGTAGAAGTCGAAATACTTTGCGTGGGCGGTATTGAGCGCCTCCTGGGTACTGCGCAATTCCTCGTTTTGGATCTCCAGCTCGATCTGGTGCACGCGCAGCTCTTGCAGCGCCTGCTGCAGCGCCTCAAAGGACTGCACCGTGTTGTCGGGCATCTGCGCCTCGGCGCGCTGGCGCAGGGCCTGGGCGCGTTGGTGCGGCGTGGTCATGGGGTACCTCGATCGGTTTTCTCCTTGCCCGGCGGCAATGGAGCCAGTGGCAGCGCCGCGGCCCGCAAATTGGCGTTGGCTTGCTCCAGGGCATTTTCAAACAACTTCAGCTCGGTGATGTCGGTGAATGTGATCACCGCGCCTTCAATCACATTGTCCAGCGTGCGGTAGGGCCGAATGCGCATGTTGAACCAAGCGCCGTTGACGGTTTGCACCTGTGCGTCCTTCGGTGCCAGGGTGTCAAGCACGGCCTGCGCGTCAGCCACCAGCTGGTTGTAGCCCACCAGGTTGGACACGATGTGGCCCACCGGACGCCCGATGTCGCCGGGGATCAGGTTGATGATTTGCGCGGCTGTGGGCGTGAAGCGCAGGATGCGCAGCTGGTGGTCCACAAACACGGTGGCAATGCCGGTGCCGGCCAGCAAATTATTCATGTCGTTGTTGACGCGGGACAGGTCGATCACCTTGGTGTGCAGCTCGGTGTTGACGGTAGCCAGCTCTTCGTTGACCGACTGCAGCTCTTCCTTGGAGGTCTCCAGCTCTTCGTTGGTGGACTGCAGCTCTTCGTTGACCGACTGCATCTCCTCGTTGGAGGACTTGAGCTCTTCGTTGGAGCTTTCCAGCTCCTCATGGGTGCTTTGCAGGTATTCGTCTTTGGCGCGCAGCTCCTCGCGCAACTCGGCAATGCGGGCTGCGGCTTGCGCGTCGGTGACCGGGGCAACTGTGGCGGGGCTGGTGCTGCCCGCGGTGCCCGGCTGCGCTGGCGGCGGTGCCTGGCTGGCCTGCGCTGCTGCCGGGCCGGCGTGTTGCTCGGTCTGGCCGGGTGTCTCCTCCAGCGTGACCAGGTACAGGTGGGCGTCCGGTGTGTCGCTGGCCTGCGAGGGCGCGAGCGGGCGGCCCAACACCGGTCGCACGCCCACATTCACCAAGGTGTAGTGCCCGTTGGTCTTGACCGACAGGTGGTCGGCGTGCACCGGGAGCTGGGTGGCCACGCACTTGTGCAAAGCCATGGACAAAGGCGGGCGCAGGCCTTCGCGGGCCATCTTCAGGACGTTCAGCACACCGGACTCGCCGGGGGAGGGCTCTAGGTACATGCCGGAGCGCCCGTGCAGGTACAAGATATCGCCCGAGGCGTTGACCAGCACGCCCACCACGGGCAGTTGTTGCAGCAAAGCCTGCTCGGTCAGCTCACGCAGTGGCAGCTTGGCCGCAAACCCGACCCGCCCGGGCACGCCGGGGGGCGTTGCCAGCACACCGTCCAGCGCGGTCAGCGCCGGCATGGGCGTCAGGGCGCGGTTCAGGGCTGCGCGGCGCAGGCCGTGGATGTCTTCCTTGCGCTGGTAGATCTTGGCCTTGCGGTCCAGCACGTTAAACAGGTCGCCGAATTCGCCCACACCTTCCGAAGGGCCCAGAAACAGGTAGCCGCCGGGCCGCAGTGCGTACTGGAACAAGGGCACCAGCTTTCTTTGCAGCTCAACGCCAAAATAGATCAGCAGGTTGCGGCAGCTCACCAGGTCCAGCTTGGAAAATGGCGGGTCTTTCAGCACATCCTGCTCGGAGAACACCAGCATGTCGCGAATGCCCTTGTGGATGCGGTACGCCAGGCCACCGGGCTCCGCCACAAAGAAGCGGGCCAGCCGCTCGGGCGTGATGTCGGCAGCAATGCTGGCTGGGTACACGCCCGCACGGGCGATGGCAATGGCCCGGCTGTCAATGTCGGTGGCGAAGACCTGCACGGTGTAGCTGGTTTTGAGCGCCTCCATGCGCTCTTGCAGCAAGATGGCCAGCGAATAGGCTTCTTCGCCGGTGGAGCAGCCGGTGGACCAGACCCGCACCGCACCGCCTGGCTGCTTGTCGGCAAACAGTTTGGGGATGATTTTTTCTTCCAGCACCTGAAAGGCCTCGGGGTCACGGAAGAAATTGGTAACGCCAATCAGCAGGTCGCGAAACAACGCGTCCACTTCGGCGGGGGTTTGCTGCAGGTATTTGACGTAGCCTTCCAGGCCCTCGATCTGGTGCACCGCCATGCGCCGCTCGATGCGCCTGTGGATGGTGCCGGGCTTGTAGCCCGAGAAATCGTGCCCGGTGTGGGCACGCAGCAAAACATAGATCTTGTTCAGGGCGCTTTCGGCCATGGGGGACACGGTGGCGCTCAGGCGCGGCAGGTTGCCAAAGGCGTGTTGCGCATAGGCGATGAGCTGGCGTGGCATCTTGGCCGGGGGCAGCTCAAAGTCGACCACCCCGGTCGCAAGGGCGCTGCGCGGCATGCCGTCAAACTCAGTGGACTCGGGCGTTTGCGCCATCACCATGCCGCCGGCGTCCTTGATGGCGCGCAGGCCCAAAGTGCCATCGCTGCCGGTGCCCGACAGCACAATGCCAATGGCCCGCTCACGCTGGTCGTGCGCCAGCGAGCGAAAGAAAAAGTCAATGGGCAAGCGCTGGCCGCGCGGTGCCGAGGGCTCCAGCAGTTGCAGCGTGCCGTTCAAAAACGCCATGTCGTGGTTGGGCGGGATGATGTAGGTGCAGTTGATGTGCACCGTCATGCCGTCTTCCACCTCAAACACCTGCATGCGGGTGTAGCGGCGCACCAGGTCGGCCAAAATGCTTTTGTGGTCGGGCGAGAGGTGCTGCACCAGCACAAAGGCCATGCCGGGGTCCATCTCTGGGGGCATGCCCGAGAAAAACGACTCAAACGCCGCCAGGCCACCGGCGGATGCGCCAATGCCCACGATGGGGAAACTGGTGGCGGTGGCGGTGGCGGTGGCGGTGGCGGTGGCTGGGTCGTTGGCCAGCGGCACCACGGCGGTCTGGTCAGCGGCTTGCACAGGGGCTTGAGCAGTTGTTTTTTCGGGTGTCTGATCGGCCCGGGCCGGGGATTTCTTCTTGGTCATCGCGGGTCAACTCCCTGGAGTGAGTCGCTGGTGCGACTCTTTTGGTTTAGGTTTTGCATCTCAAATGCTATAAAAATAATAGCTGCTTGCGCATATTCTACGGGGGCTAGAGGCCTATTTGGCCTATAAAACCCGCCAGTTCCGGGGCAGGGGCTGGACGTCCGAAATAGTAACCCTGAAAGGCGTCGCAGCCCATGCTGGCCAAAATATTGCGTTGCTCCAGCGTTTCCACGCCTTCGGCAATCACCTTCAGCCCCAGGCTGTGGCCCAGCGCCACCACGGTGCGGGCAATGACGGCATCGTTGGGGTCGGTCAGCAGGTCGCGCACAAAGGACTGGTCGATTTTGAGCTGGTCCAGCGGCAAGCGCTTCAGGCATGACAGTGAGGAGTAGCCGGTTCCAAAGTCGTCCAGCGACAGGCGTACGCCATGCAGCTTGATGGCGTTCATCTTGACAATGATGTCCTCCACGTTGTCCATCAACATGCTCTCAGTGAGCTCCAGCTTGAGCAACGCAGCGTTGGCACCTGTTTTGCGCAGCGCGGCGCTGATCCGGTCCACAAAGTCGGCCTGGGCAAACTGGGCCGCACTGACGTTGATCGCCAGGCTCCAGTGCGCGGTGTGCGGCACCTGTGCCCATGCCACCAGCTGGGTGCACGCGGTCTCCAGCACCCACTGGCCTAGCGGCAGAATCATGCCGGTGTCCTCGGCCAGGCCAATGAACTCGCCCGGTGGCACCATGCCGCGCGCCGGGTGCTGCCAGCGCACCAGCGCCTCGGCGCCCGTGGTGGTGGTGTGGCCCTGGGCGTCCATCTGCACCTGTATCTGGTAGTGCAGCACAAACTCGCCCCGCACCAGCCCTTGGCGCATGTCTTGCTCCAGCGCGGCGTGGGCCGAGGCGGTGGCCTGCATGGCGGGGTCAAAAAAGCGCATGGTGTTGCGCCCGGCGGCCTTGGCCTGGTACATGGCCACGTCGGCCTTTTTCAGCACGTCGTCCACGGTCTCGTTGGATTCCATGAACAACACAACGCCGATGCTGGGTGTGCTGCTGTGGGCGTGTTCGCGCAGGGTGTAGGGCTGTGCCAGCGCGTGCAAGATTTTGCCGGCAATGACCTCGGTCTGGGCCGCCGCCTCATGGGCGTGGATGCTGAGCCCCTCCAGCAGCACCACAAATTCGTCACCCCCCAGCCGCGCCACGCTGTCGATTTCGCGCACGCAGGCTTGCAGCCGCTGGGCGACGTGTTGCAGCAGCAGGTCGCCCACGTCGTGGCCCAGGCTGTCGTTGAGTTGTTTGAAGTGGTCCAGGTCCAAAAACATCAAAGCACCGTGCTGGCCGGTGCGGTCGGATGTGGTGATGGCGTGTTTGAGCCGGTCCATCAGCAAGCGCCGGTTGGGCAAGTGGGTGAGCGGGTCGTAGAAGGCCAGGCGGCGGATTTCGTCTTCGTATGCCCGGCGCAGGGTGATGTCGCGCACTAGGCCGATGAAGATGGGTTGCCCGGCACGCGCGATTTTTGAGACCGACAGGCTCATGGGGAAGCGGGTGCCGTCACGGCGCTGGCCCTCCACCTCGCGCGGCGCGCCCATCACGCGTTCCACCCCGGTGCTGAGGTAGTTGTGCAGGTAGCTGTCGTGCTGGCCCCGGTGCGGCTGGGGCATCAGCATGTTGACGTTGTGCCCCAGCACGTCTTCAGGTGCAAAGTCAAAGATGCGGCTGGCCGCCTTGTTGAAAGACTCCATCAGCCCCTGTGCACTGATGGTGATGACGCCGTCCACCATATTGTCCAAAATGGTCTGGGTGTGCAGGGCGGCTTCCTGCGCGTCAGCTTTGCCTGCAACGAGCGGCGCGTCCGCCAGGCAGCGCTGGGTGATGTTGTCGTGCGAAATGAGGAGGTGTTCTGGGTGGCCGCGTACAGGGCACACGCGCATGGCAAACCAGCGCTGCTCGGTCGGGCTGTGGCAGGGGTATTCGCAGGCAAAGGTGGGCGCGTTGCCTGACAGAACGGCGCAAATGCCGTTGTAAATGCGCAGGCTCTCGTCATCTTCATCGCGATCGGGGCCGCGACACACTTGCAGGTAGTTGGTCCCCATGCCGCTGTGGTTCGCGGGCAAGCCGTTGCTGCAAGCAAAGTCGCGCCAAGCCTGGTTGACGTAAATGATGACGCCTGCTCGGTCGATGATTGCGATCTCACTGTCAATCGAGTCAAGGACTGCGTCGCGAGATTGAAAGGTCATGGTTTGACGAGCCGCCGTATGGGTCGTGCCACTCCGGCCAGAAGATTCATGCGCATGTAAACGGGCTCCGATGTCGCAAACAGATAAGGGGTATTGTGAATCTAATTTGGCCAGAAATTTCCCGTTGGCTTGACGGAAACTGTTTTCATGCCGCATGATGGCATGAACTCATTTCGGGAAGCTACCATGCTCAAGGAAGTAGGCGCCAGCGGCCAGATCTCGCTGGGGAAAAAATATGCGGGTCAGTTGTTTGATATGGAGATTCAACCGGACGGGACCATTGTCATGCGCCCCGTCAAGGTAGTGCCCGCCACGCTGGCAGTGCAAGAGCCACAAGCACCTTACGGCCAAGTGCCCCAGCAGCAAGCCCAGCTCAAACAGGCGGTGGGTGATTGGGCGCAGACGCATGCCGCCGAAATTGACCAGTACAACGCATGGGCCGCCCAGCGTGAACCCTACTCCCAACGCGTGCGCCGCTGGCGTGAGCAGAGTGCCGTATCCCCGGAATAAGTGATGGCCCGTTTCGATATCTATCCCAACCCGATTGCCCAAGACCGCCCCGAGTTTCCCTTTGTGATGGAAATCCAGAGCGATTTGCTGTTCCAGTTTGTGGAGCGTGTGTGCGTGCCCTTGGTCCGCACCGGCGTCATCCCCGGTCTGACCGAGCGCTTCAACCCGACCATCGTGGTGGAGGGCGAGGCCCTGCAACTGCATCCACTGGGCATTGCCGTGTTTTACGCCACCGAACTGCGCCAGTGCGCAGGCTCCGCCAACGCAGCTGCCCTGCCGATTGAGACGGCGCTGGACATGTTGTTGCGTGGCTATTGAGTCATCCATCCATACGAACCACATATGACAGCTGAAATGCCGACTCGGTTTACGCTAACATTTCCAGCAACCAAGGCGAAAAAACCATGAAACCATCCCAATCCTTAGAACTCAAGCGCATTGCGGTTCGCGAGGCGGCTGCGCGGTACCAGACGGTCAACCCCCGGGTGTTTGGATCGGTCATCTATGGGCGTGATACGGAGGGCAGCGATATCGATTTGTTGGTTGATCCCCTCCCCGGAACCACGCTGTTTGACTTGGGTGGCCTGCAAGTGGAGCTGGAGGAACTGCTGGGTGTATCGGTTGACTTGTTGACCCCCGGCGATCTGCCCGCGAAATTCCGCGCTCAGGTGCTGGCAGAGGCGCGGCCGGTATGAGTGCGCGCAACCGTATTGCTGATTATCTGGAGCACATGCTGGAGTCTGCCAAGCATGCTTGCTCTTATGTTGATGGGCTTACCAAAGAGAATTTTCTGGAAGACAAAAGGACGCAACAGGCCGTCGTCCTTAACCTCATTTTGATTGGCGAAGAGGCGACCAAGCTGCTGAAAGAATACGAGGCGTTTGCAAACGCGCATCCTCAGTTGCCGTTGCGCAATATGAAGGGTATGCGCAATCGAATTGCCCATGGCTATTTTGAAATCAACCTCGATACGGTTTGGGAAACAACCCAGACGGCGTTACCGCAATTGATTCAGCAACTGCCCGATATTCTGGACCGCGTTCGGTAGGTCAGGGCTGCCGTGTCTGAAAGTCGCCCCGTTGTTGCGATAAATCCAGGAGCGCACACGCTGGTGGTCGCATTGACGATTGAGTTCGAAACCCGTCCGGCGGTTATCCAAGAGCTACAGAGCCGTGCCGCATGGCGTGACGCACATCCCAATCAGGGTAAAAGTTTGGCCCAGATTGCCCAATCCCTTCGAGGTGGGAGGGTGGTTGGGGTTGGGGGCGATTTTAAAAAGCGAAGCGTATGAGCCCCCGGCCCCAACTGCCCTCCCGCCGGGCGCCTAAAAAAGCTGCCCTGTCAGACTGTTGTTCGCTATCAAATCAGTAGCTGCTTGCGCAGTATCCACGGGGGCTAGAGGCCTATTTGGCACCAAGGCCCCCACGCGCACGCCCAACAAGCGCAGGCGTTGGGTGAGTGGGGCGCGTTTCAGACACTGGCCGGCCACCTGGCGGATGGTTTTGGCATCTGCCGTGGGTTGCGCAATGGTCAGGTCGCGGGTGACGCTTTTGAAGTCGTCGTATTTGAGCTTGATGCCGATGGTCTTGCCCACATAGCCCTTGCGCTGCAGGTCGGCGGCCACCTGTTCGCACAGGGTGGTGAAGATGGTGCCCAGTTCCGCCTTGTCGCGCACGGCGTGCAGGTCGCGCTCGAATGAGGTCTCCCGGCTCATGGACACGGGTTCGCTCTCCAGCGCGATGGGACGGTCGTCTTGGCCCCGGGCGGCATCAAACATCCAGGCGCCGGTTTTCTGGCCAAAGTGGTCGATCAGCCATTGCAGCTCTTTTTCCGCCAACTGGGCGATGGTCTCGATTCCCAGCCCTTTGAGCTTTTCATCCGCCTTGGGGCCAATGCCGTTGATCTTGCGGCAGGCCAGCGGCCAAATCATGCTTTGCAGATCGCTCTCATGCACGATGGCAATGCCGTTGGGCTTGTTGAACTCGCTGGCCATCTTGGCCAGCAGCTTGTTGGGGGCCACACCCACCGAGCAGGTCAGGCCGGTGTCGTCAAAGATCGCTTTCTGAATCAGGCGCGCCAGCACCCGCCCGCCTTCGCGCTGGCCGCCGGGCACGTCGGTGAAGTCGATAAAAACCTCGTCCACGCCCCGGTTCTCCATCAGCGGTGCAATGTCGGTGATGATGGCTTTGAAGCGCGCGGAGTAGTGCCGGTACTGGGCAAAGTCCACCGGCAGCAGAATAGCCTGGGGGCACAGTTTGGCGGCTTTCATCAGGCCCAAGGCGGAGCCGACACCAAACTGGCGCGCCGCGTAGGTGGCCGTGGTGATGACGCCGCGCCCGGTGTAGTCCTTCAACAAGGGGAATTCACTGATGCCAATCTCGTGCAGCGCACGCTCGCCCTGCTGTTCGCGCAAGGCCTCGTCCACCGCACGCCGCCCGCCGCCAATGACCACCGGCAGCCCCTTGAGTTGCGGGTAGCGCAGCAGTTCGACCGACGCGTAGAAGGCGTCCATGTCGAGGTGGGCAATGCGGCGCATGCTGCCGCCTGGCGTGGCGCTCACGACATCAAAATCCCAAACGCCATGAGCATTGGAGTCAGCAGGTTGATGCCCACGTTGCGCCCCATGGCGGGCAGCAGCTTGTCCACGTTGAGTGCGTGGGTCAACACGTCGCGCACGGTTGGCACGGCCAGGCCCAGCGCCAGCAGACCCGCCAGCGCACCCATGGGTAGTACCCCGGCCACAACGCCGACCGGGATACTGACAAATGCCAGAACGGTTAACGCCGCGTACCAGCGCGCTGCCTTCAGCGGGCCCTGTGTGACCAGCAGGTGGCGACGTCCCACACGGCGGTCAGCCTCGGCATCCGGAAACTGGTTGAGCAACAGCAGGTTGTTCACCAGAAAAAACGGTACCAGCGAGGCCCAAGCTGCGGTGGCGGAATATTCGCCGGTGAGCGCCACCTGGGTGCCGACCACCATCAGCGGGCCAAAGCCCAGCCCTGGGGCGACCAGGCACAGCAAGGGATAGCGCGTAATCCATCGGGTATAGGCCAGCACCAGCGCCACACCCAGCAAGCCCAGCGGCAGCAAGGCTGGCCCACGCAGCACAACAAAATACAGGCCCACGGCCATGCTGGCCCCCAAACTGCCGATGGCCATGGCCAGCGTGCGGCCCGCCAGTTCTGGGTGGGCGGGTAACACGCCGCTGCCGCCGCTAAACGGGGTGCGCTGGGTGGTGCCGTCCAGGCCGCTGTGAAAATCCTGGTATTCGTTGAACGCATTCACGCTGATGTGGGCTGCCACGGCACCGACCAGCACCAGCAGGGCCTGCCAGGGGTTCATATGCCCATGGGTCCATTGCACGCAGGCCAGACTCAAGGCAATGCAGGCTGGGGTAAGTACCAAAAAGGGGAGCCGCGCGGGGCCCGTCCAAAGGGGGGATTTATGCATGCCACAAGGATAGCCCACCGGGTTTTGATTCAAGTCAACTTAACGTAAGGTTGAAAGAGGTATGCTGCGCTGCAGCAACTATCACTCCCATTGGAATCCCTATGGACAAGCATTTCCTCACCCCCCTGTTTTCACCCAATTCGATTGCCGTTTTTGCCGGTAAGCCGGACGATCCTGCCTCCCAGACCACGCAGGCGCAGGCTTTGCACCACGCGCTGGTGGCGCAGCGCTTTTCCGGAACCCTGACGTTTCTGGATATTCACTCCAACGGCACCTTGGCCGATCTGGCGCACACCCAGGCGGACCTGGCGATCATCGTGCTGCCGCCAGCCGAGGTGTCCGCTGCGCTGGAAATTGCCGGGCGCATCAAATGCCGCGCGGCCTTGGTGATCTCCAGCGGGATTGACGCGACCCAGGCCAATGAGCTGCACAAGATCGCGCGGCGCGACGGCATTCACCTGCTGGGGCCCAACTGCCTGGGCTTTCAGCGCCCGTATCTGCAACTCAACGCCAGTGTGGCGGGCGAGCTGTGCGCCAAGGGGCCGCTGGCGCTGGTGTCGCAGTCGGGGGCGCTGACATCGTCCATTTTGGACTGGGCGCAAAAAAATGGCGTGGGTTTCTCGACTGTGGTGTCGCTGGGCCCGAATACGGCGGTGGACATGGCGCAGGTGCTGGACTTTTTGGCGTCGGACGCGCAGACCCACAGCATCGTGGTGTATCTGGAGGGCATTACCAACTCGCGCCGCTTTATGAGCGCCTTGCGGGCTGCGGCCAGTGCCAAGCCGGTGGTGGTGCTCAAGTCCGGGCGCAAGACTGCTGGCAACCGGGCGGCACTTACCCACTCGGGCACCATTGTGGGCAGCGACGATGTGTTTGACGCCGCCCTGCGCCGCGCCGGTGCGGTGCGGGTACGCTCTTTTGTGCAGCTGTTTTCTGCGGCCAAGTGCCTGGCCTCGCGCTACCGGCCGGTGGGGCGCCGCTTGGCGATCGTTACCAATGGCGGTGGCCCGGGTGTGCTGGCGGCGGACTGGATCAGCGAGATCAACCTGCAACTGGCCTGCCTGAACGCTGAGCAGATTGCCGCGCTCAAGCCCCAGTTGCCCGTGCTGGCCTCCCTGTGCGACCTGATTGATGTGTCGGAAGACGCGGGCCCCGAGCATTTCAAGGCCGCCGTAGAGGCCGCAGGCAAGGCGCGCGATGTGGACGGCGTACTGGCCATTTTTTCGCCCAAGATTGGCATGGAGAGCGGCAGCATTGCGGACGCTTTGGCCGAGAGCAACAAAAATATTGGCAAACCCCTGTTGACCTGCCTGATGGGCGATGCCAGCGTGGGCGAAGCGCGGCGCATTTTGTACGACGCGAACATTCCGACCTTTCGCACGCCCGAAGCGGCCGTGGGGGCGTTTGGCAACATTGCGTCCTTCTACCAAAACCAGCAATTGCTGCAGCAAACTCCGCCACCGCTGTCCAATCTGGCCAAGCCCGATGTAGAGGGTGCCCGCATGCTGATCGAGAGCGTGCTGGCCGAACGGCGCAAGGTGCTGACCGAGATGGAGTCCAAGGCGCTGCTGGCGGCTTTCCATATCCCGGTGACCAAGACGATTTTGGCCCGCAGTGCCACCGAGGCGATCATGATTGCGACGCAACTGGGCTTCCCGGTGGCGCTGAAAATTGACTCGCCCGACATCAGCCACAAGTCCGATGTGCAGGGCGTGGTGCTGAATGTGCTGAACGCCGTGGGCGTGCGCGATACCTATATCGAGATGATGCAGGCGGTGGCCAAGCTGCAGCCGGGTGCGCGCATCAATGGCGTCACCATCCAGAACATGTCGAACCAGAAGCGCGGACGCGAGATTTACATTGGGCTGGTGACCGACGACCCGTTTGGCCCGGTGATTGCCTTCGGTGCCGGTGGCACCATGATTGAGCTGCTCAACGACCGGGCTATGGAGCTGCCGCCCCTGAACCAGTTTTTGGCACGCCGTTTGATTGACCGCTCGCGCGTGGCCGAAACATTGGGCGAGTGGCGCGGTGCCGCTGCCGTCGATATGGAAGCGCTGGAGCAGGTGCTGCTGCGCGTGTCGGAGATGGTGTGCGAGCTGCCGCAACTGCGCGAGATGGACATCAACCCGATCATCGTGGACGAGTCCGGTGCCGTGGCCGTGGATGCGCGCATCGTGATTGAGAGTGCGCCACCATCGGCGCGCAATTACAACCACCTGGCCATCCTGCCCTACCCGTCGCAGCATGAGCAGCAGTGGCCGCTGCGCGGTGGTGGCGAGTACACGGTGCGCCCGATTCACCCCGATGACGCGTTGATGCTGCAGGAGTTCGTGCGCCGCTTGTCCAATCAGAGCCGTTATTTCCGCTTTGTCTCCAGCATGCCGGAGCTGCCGGCCAGCATGTTGGCGCGCTTCACGCTGATCGACTACGACCGCGAAATGGCCCTGGTTGCGGTGCGCAATGAGCCCGGTGTCAATGAAGATGGCGAGGCCATTGAGGTGCCCCGCGTGGTGGGCGTTTCGCGTTACATCACCAACCCGGACCGCACCAGTTGCGAGTTCTCGCTGGTGGTGGCCGACGACTTTGGTGGGCAGGGGCTGGGCTCGCGTTTGATGCTGTCCATCATGGACGTGGCCCGCGAAAAAGGCCTGACCGAGATTGACGGGCTGGTGTTGGCCAACAACCCCAACATGCTCAAGCTGATGCGCAGCCTGGGCTTCACCGTCAAGTCATTCCCGGAAGACCCGGACTTCAAGCTGTGTTCGCAGATGCTGTAGGGGGCTGATAGAACTTGAACTGCCCCCGGCCGCTTTGTTTGACCTGGTACATGGCGGTGTCGGCATGTTTCATCAGCTCATCCACGCTGGCGCTGTCGTCCGGGTAGATGCTGATACCGATGCTGGGAGTGCAGGTGGCCGTGTTGGCGCTGATGGCGTAGGGCGGGGTTAGCGCATCCAGTAGCTTGCTGGCCACCGTGGTGATGTCGTCGGAAGCCTGCAGGTCTGGCACCAGTACGACAAACTCGTCCCCACCGAGCCGCGCCACCGTATCGACCCCGCGCACACAGGTTTTGGCACGTTGCGCCACTATTTTCAGCAATTCATCGCCCGCACTGTGGCCCAGTGAATCGTTGACCAGTTTGAAGTGGTCCAGGTCCAGGTAGAGCAAGGCTACTTTGATGCCCAGGCGTATCGAGCGCTCAACGGCTTGCTCCAGGCGGTCCAGAAGCAGGCTGCGATTGGGCAGGCCGGTCAGGGCGTCGTAGTGGGCCAGATGGTCCAGCCGCTCTTCGACCGTTTTTCGCTCCGAGTTGTCGTAAAAAATGCCAATGAAATTCGTCAGTTTTTTGTTGGCATTTTTGATGGCGCTGATCGACAGGAACTTGGGGTAAATACCGCCGTCCTTGCGCCGGTCCCATACATCGCCGTGCCAGTGCCCGGTTGTCAGGACGGTGCCCCACAATGTTTTGTAAAAAGCCGCGTCGTGGCGCCCCGATTGCAGCATGCGCGGGTTGTTGCCAACAGCCTCCTCGCGCGAATAGCCGGTGAGCTGGATGAACGCCTGGTTGACCGACAGGATGGTGCCCAGCGCGTTGGTCACGACAATGGCGTGCTCGGTGGCTTCAAAGGCCTTGAAGTAGAGCGAGGTTTCCTCTTCTTCATGGCGCAATGCGGTGATGTCGTCACCAATCAGCATGGTGCCCTTGATGTGGCCGGAAAAATCGCGCCACACGATGGCATGCCAAGAGACGTGACGCGATTCATGCTCCAAGGTTAACAACTCGGACTGGAATTCGGCCGGAAACCGCGGCCCTTGGGTTCCGCCGGGGTACAGGCGGTCAAACAAGCCCCGGTCGCTCTCGGCACAGTGGCGCTGGAACAGGTTGCAGTTCACCAGCGCAGGCCCGTGACAATGCAGCAAACGACACAAGCCGCCGTTGGAAAATTGCACGCGCCCGTGGGTGTCCAGCACCACGGCGATCAAACGGGTTTGCTTGAGCAGGGGAAACACGTTTTGTATGGAGTGCTCCATCTCCGCCTCGCCCTCCTGGTAGGGCGTGACGTCGAAGCACAAGCACAAGTGGCCCACAAAGACACCCGCCGGAGTGGTGTGCGGCATGTTCTGCCCCATCAGCCAGCGGTAAACGCCATCTTCACGCAGATAGCGAAACGGCCTGCGAAATGGCACTTGTTCCGCGTGCGCTTCACGCAGTCCCTGGGTGATGGTTGCCCGGTCATCGGGATGTACCTGATCCAGCCAGCCACTACCCAGCTCTTTGACGCGTTCACGTCCGGTAAAGGTGCTCCAGGACGGGCTGACGAAGCTGCACTGGCCCAGGACGTCACTCATCCAGACCAGCAAGTTGTCCGGGTAGGCCAGGTAGCGAAAATTGTCGCTGACCCCAGGCAGTGGGGTCACGGACGGTTCAGTGCTGGCGTTAGTCATGTAAGGGGTGGCGGACTGGGTTTTTGGTACATCAGTCCGCGAAGCATACGCCGACGCTCAGTAGGTGCCGGGTAGCAATATCCCTTGGTCCACAGTATTTATGTTGGTGTGGCCGCAAAACGCCATGGTCAGGTCCAGCTCTTTGTGGATGATCTCCAGCACCTTGTCCACGCCGGTCTCGCCCATCGCGCCCAAGCCGTACAAAAAGGCGCGGCCAATGTAGGTGCCTTGTGCGCCCAGTGCGCGCGCCTTGAGCACGTCTTGCCCGGAGCGGATGCCGCCGTCCATGTGCACTTCGATTTGCTTGCCGACCGCCGCGACGATCTGGGGCAGGGCGCGAATGGAGGACTCAGCGCCATCCAGCTGGCGCCCGCCGTGGTTGGAGACGATCAGCGCATCGGCACCGGAGTTGACGGCCAGTTGCGCGTCTTCCACGTCCTGAATGCCCTTGAGGATGAGCTTGCCGCCCCAGCGTTTTTTGATCCATTCCACGTCGCCCCAGTTCAGGGCCGGGTCAAACTGCTTGGCCGTCCACTCGGAAAGCGAACCCATGTTTTCCACGCCTTTGACGTGGCCGATGATGTTGCCAAAACCGTGGCGGCGGGTGCCCAGCATGCCCAAGCCCCAACGTGGCTTGGTCATCATGTTGGCAATATTGGCTAGGGTGAGTTTGGGTGGCGCGCTCAGGCCGTTTTTCAGGTCCTTGTGGCGCTGGCCGATGATCTGCAAATCCAGCGTCAGCACCAGTGCCGAGCAGTTGGCGGCCTTGGCTCGGTCGATCAGGCGCTCGATGTAGTCGCGGTCTTTCATGACGTAGAGCTGGAACCAGAACGGGTGGTTACCGGTCTCCTGGGCCACGTCCTCAATGGAGCAAATGCTCATGGTCGACAGGGTAAAGGGAATGCCGAATTTTTTGGCCGCTTTGGCCGCTTTGATCTCGCCATCGGCATGCTGCATTCCGGTCAAACCGGTGGGGGCAATCGCCACGGGCATGGCCACTGTCTGCCCGACCATGGTGCTGGCGGTGCTGCGGTTTTCCATGTTGACGGCCACGCGCTGGCGCAGCTTGATGGTCTGGAAATCGGCCGAGTTGGCGCGGTAGGTGCTCTCGGTCCACGAGCCGGAATCGGCGTAGTCGTAAAACATGCGGGGTACCCGCTTTTGGGCCAGAACGCGCAGGTCTTCAATGTTGGTAATAACGGGCATGGGGTCTCCTTGTGTTTTGGCTGATGGTAGGCGGTGGCCGCACGGCGCGGTGTGAAATCTGGTTGAAAGCGATTGAAAATTTTTGGTTCTCACCGGGCCGGAGCGCGCGCGCCCCGCACTTCCAGCCGCACCTCATCCACCACCAGCCCCCGGGTATCGGTAATCTGCACCACATGGCGCCCTGGCCAGGGCAGCCACTGCGCCGAGTTGCCCTTGGCGAACGCCTTGCCGTCCATCAACCAGCGCACGTTGTTGCCTTCGGCGCTAAAGCTCACACGCTGGTGCTTGGGCGGAATGTCGGGGTCCAGCGCAATGATGGTGCCGTTGGTGGGGGCGGTGATGCGGGCTGCATCCAGGGCGTTATTTTGTGAGCCTTTTAGGCCTCCAGCCCCCGTGGAATATGCGCGACCAGCTCCTGAATTAATAGCAAAATTGCTTTGCTGCGTGCCCTGCAAAAACCACTCCAGGCGCGGTGCCTCCAGCTCGGCAAACCGCACCGGTGTTTGCACCACGCCCGCCGGGGCTTGGGGTGCGTGGCTGGCCTGTTTGGCGTGCAGGTGCTGCATCACGGCCGCCCAGATGGGTGCCGCGCCGGTGGTACCGCTCACGTCCCACATGGGTGCGCCGCTGGCGTTGCCCACCCACACGCCCACGGTGAAGCGCTGTGACCAGCCGATGGCCCAGTTGTCGCGCATGTCTTTGCTGGTGCCGGTTTTTACGGCGCTCCAAAAACGGGTGGCCAGCACGCTGTCGGTGCCGAAGGTGCGGGCGCGGGAGTTGGCATCGCTCAGGATGTCGCCGACGATGAAGGCGGCACGGGGGTCGATGGCCGCAGGCCCACTGACGGGGGCTGCGGGCTGGCGCGCGGTGAGCGAGGTGGCACCGGTGCGGCCACCGTTGGCCAAGGCGCGGTAGGCGTTGCTCAGGTTCAGCAGAGACACCTCGGCGCTGCCCAGCGCCAAGCTGTAGCCGTAGAAGTCGCCACTTTCTCTCAATGGCAAGCCCACAGCGCGCAGCTGTTTGTGAAAGGCATCGGGCGACACCATGGCCAGCACGCGCACGGCGGGCACGTTGAGCGACGCGGCCAGCGCGGTGCGGGCAGAGACCCAGCCTTTGAACTGGTGGTCGTAGTTTTGCGGGATGTACAGGCCCCCCGAGGTCTGGATTTGCGTGCCCGAGTCATCCAGGAGGGACGCGGCCGTGATGCGCCGCTGGGCAATCGCCTGGGCGTACAAAAATGGCTTGAGTGTGGAGCCGGGTTGGCGCAGCGCGGTGACACCGTCCACCTCGGCAGCGTTGCTCAAATCGCCGGATGAGCCGACCCAGGCCAGCACTTCGCCGCTGGCGTTGTCCAGCACCACCAGTGCGCCGTCTTCGACATGGCGGCCCGCCAACTCGCGCAGATGCTGTTGCAGGGTTTGCACGGCAAAGCGTTGTAGCGGGGCGCGCAGGGTGGTTTTGATGGCGGTGCGACCCGTGTTGCGTGCCGCCAATTGCCGCGCCACATGCGGGGCGATGCCCACGCTGGCGGCATAGTCGCGCCGTTGCAGCGCGGCAGCGGTGAACAGGTCCAGTCCTTCGCAGTCGGCACTTTGGGCCTGGGGCGTCAGGGTTTTGAGCACGGCGCAGGCCCGCTGCACCACTTGCGCGGCTTTGGCATTGGGTGCGCGCACCAGGGCGGCCGTGACAGCCGCCTCGCGGTGGTCCAACCCGTGCGCGGCTTTGCCAAACAGGGTCTGGCTCAGGGCGTCGATGCCCACCAGCTCGCCCCGGTAGGGCACCAGGTTCAGGTAGGCCTCCAAAATCTGGTCTTTGCGCCAACTGCGTTCCAGCAGTTGGGCTGACACGGTTTGGCCGATTTTTTGCACCACGCTGCGCCCATCGCTGCCGCGCTTCAAGTCTTCATCCAGCAGCCCGGCCAGTTGCATGGTGATGGTGGAGGCACCGCGCGTTTTGCTGTTCCACAGGTTGGCCCACGCGGCGCTGGAGACCGCTTGCCAGTCCACCCCGCTGTGCGCGTAAAAGCGCTTGTCTTCACTCAGGACCAGGGCGGTGCGCAGAGCCGGGGAAATGTCGGCGAGCGCCACCCATTGGCCGCGGCGCACCGTGGCATCGGTGCGCAGGCGGTGCAGCAGTTCGCCATGGCGGTCCAGCACCAGGGTGTCGGACGGCAGGTAGCTGCTTTTTACAGCATCAAATGTGGCTGTAGCCCCCGCGGAATGTGCGCAAGCAGCTATAAAAATAGTAGCAAATATTTTGTGGGCAGTGGCCCGGCAGTGCCGTGGCTTGCGCCCCAAAAGAGCAGGGTGGCAGTGCATAGGTCTTCCATTTTGGGCCAAGACGCAGACCGTTTGCGCGACCATCACCGGGCTACCCGGGTTCAGTTGGGAACCACCCGAACTTTGGCATTGGGCGTCTCGCCAAACATTTCGGGCGCATACATTGCCTGTGCCCTGGACGGGGGCAGGGAGAACTCGCCCACATTGTTCAGGCGGATGGTGTATTGCATTTTGACCGTGCCCTTGGGCAGGAACTGGTAGTAGCTGCGCATGGACTCGAAGCTGCGTTCCTCAAATGCAGGCCAGCCGTCGCCACTGCGGCTCTCGCCCTGGGTCGCGATCTCGCTGTCGCGCCCCAGGCCGCTGCCCAGAATGGTGGAGCCACCCGGCACCGGGTCGGTGATGACGGCCCAGCTCATGTCTGCGCTGGCGCTTACCTCCAGCGTGATGCGCAGCACGTCGCCACGGGTGTAGCTGCCGGGCGGTAGTGCCTTGTTGGCCTGCTCCACAGCTTGGATCGTCTTTTTGATCTGGTAGCCCGCATTGAACGGCTCCTTCAGTTGCACCGCCGCCACGGATTGCAGCGTGAGCCATGGCTTGCCGGGGCCTTGGTGTATCAGCTTGAGCGTGTCGGGGCCGCCTGACTTGCTCCACGGCAGGAACATGTCGTTGTTGCGCAGGTTGCCGGTTGCATCGGTGGTCTTGGTGCGATCGACTTTGCTCCAATCGACCGAGGCGCTTCCAGTGCCCATGGATGCCTTGGTGTTGCCGGCCACTGTGACAGCTTCAAACTTGGCCGAGAACTTTTCCAGCGCCAGGCCACCCCACAGGTTGGCGGTGGTGGTGTGCCACGCGCCGCTTTGCTGGCGCCCGATGAAGCCGTTGGCCAGGCGGCCCATATCGTCCTTCCAGGCCGGGTCGTCCATCACGGCCAGCATCAGCCGCGCGGTGTTGACATCGCCGTTTTGCATCAGCCACCACCAGTAGTCGTCACGCTCGGTGCTGAAAACGAGCTTGGTGCCCTGGTAGCTGATGCGGCTTTTCAGCACCTGCGTGGCCTCGGCCAGGCGCTTGTCGCGCTCGGGCACGTCTTGCACACGCCGCAGGATGTGGAGCCAGTCGATCACCGCATGGGTGGGCCACTGGTTGGGGGCAATGGTGATGCTGTTCAGCATGCGGGCCTGTGCCTTGCCGTAGCGCGATAGGGCCTCGATGGCGGCGAGCTTGCGGATGTCCAGATCCTTGCGCGGGCTCCAGAACTCGCGCTGGATGCGTCCCTCCACAAAGGCGATCAGGCCGCGCTCCATGGGGGCGCGCACCTCGTCACTCAGCGCAAAGGCGGGGGCCAGCGTGGCCGCTTCGTGGGTGGCGGAGAGTAAGTAGGCGGTGAGGGTGTCACTGCCCCGGTTGTTTTCGCCATCGCGCGGCGGGAAGTAGCTGGCCAGGCCATCACTGTCCAGGTAGCCCGGAATCTGGCCAAGCACGGTTTGCCACAGCTTGGCATCCCGCAGGCCCACGGCCTTGCTGGTTTTTTGCTCCAGGCAGGTGAACGGGTAGGCGGCAAACCAGTCTTTGACGCCCGGCAGGCCTTCGCCCAGTTTGGGTTGCAGGCTCATCTTGAGGCCACCGCGTTTAGGGCCTTGCTCCGGCAGGGCATCGGCGGGCGGGTTCACGTCCAGGGTGAACGGCCCGTCAATCTGCACCAGTGTGGCCTGCTGCACCGTGAGGGGCACGGCAGGGATGATGCGTTGGCGCGCCTTTAAGGCGTCGCGCGCGCCGCTCACCGTGTCTTTGGCGTCGATTTCCCACAGGATGGCTTCCGACCGAATCTGCGCCAGTTGCGCCGGGGCGGTTACCACCCACATTACCTCGCGGGCATCACCTGCGGGAATATCCACTGTTTGCGGTTTGAGATCGAGCAGCGTGGCACGCGGGGTGACCAGCACTTTCATGGCCTGTTTGGTGGTGTTGCGCAGGGTGATCTGGGCTTGGTACTGGTCGTCCTCACGCACCAGCGGGGGCAGGCCGCTGATGATTTGCAAATCCTGCGTGGCGCGGATACTCGTTGAACCGGTGCCAAACAGCCCGGTGGCTGCATCGGCCACCGCCACAATTTTGAAGGTGGTCAGCGCGTCATTCAACGGCACTGTCACCACGGCCTGGCCGTTGGCGTCCAGTTTGACCGATGGGTTCCACAGCAGCAGGGTTTCCAGTAGCTCACGCGCGCCGCTGTGGCCACCACCACCACCGGCCGCCACAGCCTTGCGGCCATAGTGCCTGCGGCCAATGATTTCCATTTGCGCCGTTGACGTTTCCACGCCCCAGGCGCGGCGCTGCAACATGGCATCCAGCAGGTTCCAACTGGTGTTGGGCATCAGCTCCAGCAGGGCCTGGTCGACCGCAGCCAGGGCCACCTCTGCACCGGCGGCGGGCTGGCCGTTGGGCAGCTTCACCTGAATCGTGACCTGCGCTTTGCCACGCACGGGGTAGCTGTCTTTGTCGGCCTTGACGCTCACGGCCAATTGGTGGGCCTGCGTGCCCACACGTATTTCAGCCACGCCCAGGCGAAAGGACGGTTTGCTCAAATCGACCATGGCAGTGGGGGCCACGTATTCGCGCCCCTCGTACCAAAAGCTGGTCCACCATTCGCGGGGGGCTTTGTAGCCCCAGGTGAAGAAGCTGTACCACGGCACCTCTCGCAGGCGCCCGCGCAGGGCTAACACGCTCACATACACATTGGGCCCCCAGCCTTCCTGGATCTTGAGGCTGATGGTGGGGTCTTGGCCATTGAGCTGCACCACTTCGGTCTGCACAATGCCCTCGCGCTCTACGGCTACCAGCGCGGTGGCAAAACGGAACGGCATGCGCACCTGGAATTTGGCCGTCTCACCCGGCTGGTAGCTTTTTTTCTCGGGCAGCAGGTCCATGCGGTCGTGGTTTTCGCCACCAAACCACAGCTCACCCTGTTTGGTGACATAGACCGAGCTGGCGGCCTGGATGCTGTTGCCGCTGTTGTCTTTGGCCGTGACCACCAGCTCCACCTCACCCGGCTCGTTCAGTTGCGTTTCGCACAGCAGCAGGCCGCGTGAATCGCTCTTGCCGCTGCACACGCTGCCCAGCTCTTTGAGCGTGGTTTTGTTGTCGTAGGTGTAGAAGCCGCCCACCATGCGCTTGCGGCTGGTCGTGACGATGCGGGCGGTGGCTTTTACCTCCAGCGGCACGCCTTCTTGCACTTTGCCACCCAGGTCGAGCGCCAGGGCCTGGAACTTGATCTTCTGGCTGCTCGATACCCACCCCTCGGTCTTGATGCCCGCCACCACGGCAGCGGGCCACAGGGTGTGCGTGCTGCGCAGGGTTTGGACTTCGCCATTGGGGTCGGAGTAGGTGGCTTCCAGCAGCAGCTCTTGCGGCTGTCTGGTGGTGGGTACTTTGTCGATGGTCAGCTTGCCGCCGCCGGTTTTGTCCAGCGTGAGGGGCAGCTTGTCGGCGATGACGCGTGCGTCGGCGCTGGCGTTGACCTCTTCTTCGCCCTGCTTGCTGGCGTCGCTGTTGCCGCGCGGTGGGGCGAAGCTGAAGGCTTCAAAGTCACTGTAATTCAGAGCCTTGCCGCGCACCAGGGCGGACACGCGCACCGGCAGGTTGCTTGCGCCGCCCCCGGCCACGTAGTTGACTTGCAGGTCCAACGCTACGCTCTTGACGCCGACCAAGGCTTTTTTCTCGGTCGGCGTGATGCGGCCCTCCAGCACCGGCAGGCGGAATTCTTCGACCCGGAACTGGCCTGAGCTGAAGCTTTGGCTGCCGCTTTGGCCGCGCAGCGTTACGTCGTACACGCCCAGCTTGGCTCCTGGGGGGATGAAAAAAGTGCTTTCGGCACTTTGTCCGCCGGTGGCAGTTTTGCGCCACGTCAGGCCCTGGGTGGTCTGCTGGCCGCTACCCACATGGGTGACGACCAGTGCGTTGGGCAATGTCTTGGCCAAGCCAAAGCCGCCCGAGGTTTCGGCGCGCAACAGGTGTTTCATGGATACGGTTTCACCCACACGCAAGAGCGTGCGGTCAAAAATGGTATGGGCACGCTCGTCGGGGCGCGGCTCGCCGCTGGTGGGCACGTTGAAGCGCCAGGGCTCTATGCCTTTGTTCCAGTCGCTCCAGGTGAATGCCATATCGTCCACGCCGGCTTGGACGGCGCGGGCGCTGACAAAGTAGGCTTGGCTGTAGCTGTTTTCGTTTTCACAGGTGGGCGCGGTGGGCGAGATGCCGCTCAAATTTGCAATACCCTGGGCGTTGGTGGTTGCTGTGGCCACCTCCCGGCCCCGGCAGTCGGAGACGCGCACCCGGGCATTGGCCACTGGCGTGCCCTGGTCCAGCGTGGTCACCCAGGCCAGCGCGTTTTCGCGTCCCAGCTTGAAGTGCACGCCCAGGTTGGTCACCAGCGCTGAGGTACGCACGAACATGGTGCGCCCCGCGCCGTGGCCTTCGTCTAACAGCGAGGTGCCCAGTTTTTTCGACGCAATCTCCAGCACATGGAAGCCCGGCGACAGGGGGATACCCACCACCTCAAACGGGCGCGGGTCGGTGCTGATAGGCGTGGGCAGGTCCAGCGTTTTGACGCCAGGCTGGTTTTGCAGCAGAGACAGCATGCGGGTTTGCACGTCGTTCCGGTCAAACTCGCTCACCGACTTGGGCAGTGGATGTCTGACATCGGTGCCGGCCATGCGGCGCGAGACGGCAAAGCTGTCGTAGCGCTGCACCTTGGTGAACCAGGCAATGATTTCCGCGTCGGTGCCGGGCCTCAGGTCGCTCACCTTGGCACCTTTGACCTGCAGCGCGGCCTCCACATTGCGCAGGGTGACGGGTAGCAAGGCCACGCCATTGGGCTCGGCGAAGCGTTCCACAATGCCAAAGGGTGCGGCGGCAAACTTGGCCAGCGGCGGCATGGCGCTGGTGGCTGTTTTTAAGGGGTAGCTGTCTGCATTGCGCAGGGTGCGCCCGGATGCGTCTTTGAAGTTCTTGGGCAGCTCGACAGTGAACTGGGTCTGCTCGGGCAACACGGCCTGAAACGACACGCCGTTGACCACGTTGTCGCCATCACTGCTGTCGTCATTGAACAGCGGTTTGAAGGTGTCTTTGTCCGACTTCAGGCGTATGCCCTCGGCCAGCTTGCGCGGTACCGGGGCGTTAAAGCTCAGGCTCAGCGCGCGCAGCGGCAGGCAGGCCGACTGCGCGTTTTCACGTTCGCAAGCGAAGCTGGCTTCAAAGGGCTCACGCACGGTGTAGGCGAAGCGCTTTTCTACCAAGTTGGGCACCCCTGCAGCGGACGCCGTTGCGCCCGGAGTGCTTACTCCCTTGCCAAACATCAGCTGCACTTTGGCCGAGGGCGGCAGGCGTCGGTTGCACGCCAGCGTGACGATGTTTAACGGGGCCTTTTCCGCCGTGCGCTCCAGCCCCTGCGCCTTGAGCAGCGCGGCGCGGTCTTTGCCCTCAATCAGTTGCACGGGCACCCGCTCGCCCAGGCCCTCCACCGCGCACCATACGTTGGCCTGCACGCTGGCCAACGTGGCCGGGCCGTTGAGCTGGAGGGTGAAGAACTGTTCTTCGTCAATGCGGTTGCCAGCGAAGGGACGAATGCTTTGCACAAACGGACCACCGCTATTGAATTGATAGCTGGTCACGCCCGTCAGCTCTGACCCTTTGGCCGATTTGATGCCTATTTTTGCCTGCACCGTGCAGGCGATGCCTGGGGGTAAATCATTTTCAAACTCAAAAGCCCACTCCCGGTCGCTGACCCAGCGTCCTGTGCCTTTAGTGGCCTGGGCGTCGCTGCATTGCAAGCTCAAGGGCGCGGGGGCTTTGGGGTCGCCGAAGTTGACCGCACTCTCGTCAAACTTGGCCACCACCTGGCGCACCCGGGCCACTTCGCCCTGGGGCGACAGGCTGGTGATCTGAAGGGCGTGGGCCGACACGGCGGCAGCGGCCACGCCGCAGAGAAGGATGAGTTTTTGGTAATACACGCAGGCTCCCGAAAGTCAGCGCCAAGGGTAGCCCAAAAAGTGAGATAAAGGCATGACACGGCATGATGCGGGGTCCGCAAAGCGGCATCCAATATACTGTTGATAACGACAGTTGTATTAATTTCCCGACCCAAGGCCCCCATGCTTGATGACACCCCTGCACCCACCGGCCTGTTCACCGACGACAGCCAAGTCACGCGTTGCGTGTGGTGCCGCGCCACGCCGCAGTACCAGCACTACCACGACACGGAGTGGGGCTTCCCGGTGGGGGATGAGCGGCGTTTGTTTGAAAAAATTTGCCTCGAAGGTTTCCAGGCCGGCTTGAGCTGGCTGACGATTTTGAACAAGCGCGAGGCCTTCCGCAAAGGTTTCGCCAATTTTGAGATGGACCAGGTGGCCGCGTTTGGTGAAGCCGATGTGACCCGTTTGGTGCTGGACGCCGGCATCGTGCGCCACCGGGGCAAGATCGTTTCCGCCATCAACAATGCGCAGCGCGCGATTGAATTGCGCCAGGAATTTGGCTCGCTGGGGGCCTACCTCTGGGGCTTCGAGCCTGCGCCCGAGTTCCGCCCCAGCCAGATCACGCGCCAGACTTTGAGCGGCATGACCACCTCGCCCGAGTCCATCGCCCTGTCCAAAGACCTGCGCAAACGCGGCTGGACCTTTGTGGGGCCCACCACCATGTATGCCTTGATGCAGGCGGTGGGGCTGGTGAACGACCACATTGAGGGTTGTGGTGCAAGAGAGCGGTCGCTGGAGGCGCGACTGGCGTTTCAGTCCCCGAAACACACGCCCAAATCGCGCCCGGTTTGAAGGGTGTCGCAGTCCATCGGGACGGCTTTCATGCGCCCGGCCACTTCCTCCAGGCTTACGTAGTTGACGTTGGGAAACGCCAGCGCCACCATCACGCCGGACAGGCCTTCTTCCAGCGCACGCACGGCGGCAGTGCCAAAGCGCAGCGCTGCCAGTCGGTCAAACGCGGTGGGGCTGCCGCCACGCAGCAAATGACCCAGCACGACCACCCGCGCATCCTTGCCGGTGCGTTGTGCCAGTTCGCGGGCAACGCGTTCACCGACACCGCCCAGTCGCTCGGCTTGCCCGACCTCAGCCGGTGCCAGCAGGGCGCGATGACCGAGTTGGGCCTGTGCGCCTTCGGCGACCACCACCAGGGTGTACATACGGCCCTTGGCGTCACGCTGTGTAATCTTTGCGGTCACCTTGTCCAGGTCAAAGGGGATTTCCGGGATGAGAATCGCGTGCGCCCCACCGGCCAGACCCGCATGCAGGGCAATCCAGCCGGCGTATCGGCCCATTACTTCCACCACCATCACGCGGTGGTGGCTTTCTGCCGTGCTGTGCAGCCGGTCCAGACATTCGGTGGCAAAGGAGACCGCCGTGTCAAAGCCAAAGGTGGTGAAGGTCTTGTCCAGGTCGTTGTCGATGGTTTTAGGTACGCCCACCACGCGCAAGCCTTTGCGGTGCAATTCATTGGCAATGGTGAGTGAGCCATCGCCACCGATGGACACCAATGCGTCGATGCCCTCGCGCTGGAAATAGTCCAGTATTTCGCCAGACCGGTCGGTGTCGCGCACCGAGCCATCCGGCATGGCAATGGGGTAGTGAAAGGGATTGCCCTTATTCGTGGTGCCGATGATGGTGCCGCCCAAATGGGCAATGCCGCGCACTTGGTCGCTGGTGAGTAAGTTCACGCCGCCCTTGGGGTAGCGCTCTGGCTCCAGGATGCCGCTAAAACCGTCCCGGATGCCAAAACACTCCCAGCCACGGTTGGCCGCAGCCGTGACGGTGGCGCGGATCACGGCATTCAGGCCAGGTGCGTCACCGCCGCCGGTGCAAATGGCGATGCGTTTAATCGGTTGTGTCATGGTATCTCCTGCGCAGCTAAAGTATTTGCAAGGATAAATCATTGCCAACCCCATGGTGGTGCATTCCGCCTGGTGCAAGCACCATGGGAGTGGGTGCTGCTCAGTTCTTGTCGCTTTTCCAGACCAGCGCAAGTGCCTTGCATTTTTGCCAGACACTTGCCCGTTCATCCGAGAGTACGTCCAGAAAATCCGACAGCCGTTTGGATTTGGCCATGGTGTAGGCCGTCAGCGCCATGGCTCCCACAAAGACCATGGCAAATACGGTCAGCTTTCGGCCCGTGGAAGCGTCGGCTTCGGCGAGCAGGTTCATGCCAAGAAAGCCGGTGGTGATGGTGCCGATCAGTCCAAAAATGGTCACCACCGTGAGTCGGACCACGGTGTTGGCCTGGCGACGCAGGCTGTCCGTCTCCAGGTATTGGTTCATTTCCGCGATGCGCTCTTTCACCTCGGTGTACAGCGGGTCCAGCTCCAGATGGTTGGAACATATCCGAAACAGCGCGCGCACCTGGGCCTGTTCGGATACCTCATGGAACCAATAGCGGTGGGTAAACCGCAGAAAACCGGCAAAGCTTTCGCGAATGGTGCGCTTGAAGTGGCGCACGCTGGCGGCATCTCCAATGTCCAGGTTTTTCAGCGCTTCGGCCAGACGGTCCGAGTACATCAGCAGCGCCGCTTTCTGAAAATGCGCGATGAGAAAAAGCAAAAAATGCTGGTGCCGGAATTGGGCCAGAACGCCGCGCTCGGCATTCACGAAGAAGGGGCTGTTGGCATCGCCTACAACCACGAGGGAATGCCCGGTGCACAGGTAGCGGGTGTTGGGCGCAGCACCGCTGTTGGTCCAAAAACGGTCGTAGCAGAACCGCTTTTCAAACTCGGCGAGCTGCTGGTCTGCCGAGGGGAGGCAGTGGTCGTCGCCAGCCGTTGCGGGGCCTGTCGCCAAGGCTAGGCTGACGAAATCATTGCGCGTCAGTGCCCGCGGTTGGTCCATTGCCAGAAAGCAGAGTTGCGGCATGCGGTAATACTCAATCTGTCGGTAGCGCAATTCCCCCGGCAAGTCCGAGTGGTCGCTCACCAAGGGCTCCAGCAACCAGGCCCAATGGGCGGCAATGCGGGGTGCGCGATGGTGGCTGACGTGCTCCATGAAGCGTTCACGCTGGCTCGCGTCGGATTGGGCCAGTACCTGTCCCTCGCGGCCCAGCCATTCGGCGCTGTACAGGCAGTTTTGTGCGTTGCCCTCGGCGTCCCAGCCTGCCGGGTAGGCCCGCCCAAACCGGTACAGCAGGTCTTGGGCTTGGCTCAGTGCCAGGTCTTGGGCCTTGACCTCGACATTGAGGAGTACAAGGTCCAGATCGAGGAAGAAGTACATGTCAATGTGGGCCACCTCCAGCGCAATGGGCGGGGACCCCTTGCGCGGCACTGCGCGTACTGTGTGCACGTCGGTGCGCCGAAACACCCGCATCGGAGAACCCGCGCTCGCCCCCATGCCCTGTTCTTTACGCCCTTCGCCATACAAGAAGCGTTGCACATAGGGAAGGAAACTGACGAATTCGTTGTAGTGGCGTTCTTTGAAGCGCCCCTTGGCGTCATCGTATTCGTCCACGATTTCGCGCCAGGGGGATGCCTCCCCTATTCCGGTCAGAAGCTCCCAGGGCTTGGCGTGTTGCCCGGCGGAGCCGCGCACCGGCATCAGGCGCAAAGGCCACAGCAAGACCTGGCGAAACTGCCGAACAGGGTGGGGGTCAGGCTCAGTCGACATCGCCGGATGTTCCTACGGGCTACCCCAACCGTGCCAGGTGCCGCGCAATTTGCATGCGCACCTGCGCTGGCGCAGTACCGCCCAGAATGTTGCGCGCATTGAGTGAGCCGCGCAGGCTCAGCACCTCGTACACGTCCTTTTCAATATTCGGGTTGAACTCTTGCAACACTTTCAATGGCAGTTCTGATAAATCGACTTGGTGCGAAATGGCTGCCTTTACGGCGTGGGCGACAGTTTCATGGGCGTCGCGGAAGGGAAGGCCTTTCTTGACTAGGTAGTCGGCCAGATCGGTGGCGGTGGCGTAGCCTTTGAGGGCAGCTCGTTCCATGGCTTCCGGCTTGACGGTGATGCCGCCTTCCTTCACACCGGTCACAGGATTGAGTTGGCCGCCCACCATTTCGGCAAAAATCCGCAACGTGTCCTTCAGGGTGTCCACGGTGTCAAACAGCGGTTCCTTGTCTTCCTGGTTGTCCTTGTTGTAGGCCAGGGGCTGGCCCTTCATCAACGTAATCAGGCCCATCAGGTGGCCCACCACGCGGCCGGTCTTGCCACGCGCCAGTTCGGGGACATCGGGGTTTTTCTTCTGCGGCATGATGGAGCTGCCGGTGGTGAAACGGTCGGCAATTTGGACAAAACCGAAGTTTTGGCTCATCCAAAGAATCAACTCTTCGCTGAAGCGGCTGATGTGCACCATGCACAGCGAAGCGGCGGCGGTGAACTCGATGGCAAAGTCGCGGTCGCTGACGGCATCGAGTGAGTTTTGGCAGACCTGGGGCTGGCCTTGGTCATCGACCATGCCCAAGGTGGTGGCCACGCGCTCGCGGTCCAGCGGGTAGCTGGTGCCCGCCAGTGCAGCGGCGCCCAAGGGCAATCGGTTGGTGCGGCGGCGCACATCGCTCATGCGCTCGGCATCGCGGCTGAACATCTCCACATAGGCCAGCATGTGGTGGCCAAAACTGATGGGTTGGGCCACTTGCAGGTGGGTAAAGCCGGGCAGAATGACTTCGACATTTTTCTCGGCCACTTCGATCAGTGCCTTTTGCAGGTCAGTCAACAGGCCGCCAATCAGGTCGATTTCGCCGCGCAGCCACAGGCGTACATCGGTGGCGACCTGGTCGTTTCGGGAGCGCCCGGTGTGCAGGCGTTTGCCCGCGTCACCAACCAGCTGGGTCAGACGTGCTTCGATGTTGAGGTGAACATCTTCCAGATCGAGCTTCCACTCAAAACTGCCAGCTTCGATTTCGCTCCAGATTTGTGCCATGCCTTTTTGGATGGCCGCATGGTCCGTTGCATTGATGATGCTTTGTGCCGCCAGCATGTCGGCGTGGGCCAGCGAACCGGTGATGTCGGCCTGCCAGAGGCGCTTGTCAAAAAACACGCTGGAGGTGTATCGTTTGACCAGATCGCTCATGGGCTCGGAAAAGAGCGCCGACCACGCTTGGGATTTTTTGTCGAATTGATTTTGGGGCATGAAAAACGGTTCAGATATTGGGGGCAAAATCCAGCAAACATGAAAGATACCCAAATATTATCGACGTTCCAGGAAAGTAACCCCGCGCATGCGGCAACCCAAACCGACACGGCTTTGGTGTTCGATGCTTGCCAAATGGGGGTGGTGCTGCGCGCCGTGCTGTTTGTAGAGTTGTCAGTGGGTGTGGTGGTGATGTTTGCGTCGGGCAGTTTTATGGACTGGGTGACCCGCGTGTCACTGATCACTGGCGGCGCTTTGCCGGCCACTTTGGCATGGATTTTGACGACCTGCATGGCCAAGCGCTTGCTGGCACGGATGGTGCCGGTGGTGCAGTACTTTGTGGCCGCCGTACTGGGTGCGATAGCCGGGCTCTACGGTTGCGGTTTGCTTTCCGTGTCCGGCTTGTTGGAGGGCGCGCCCTGGATGGCCAGTGCCTGTGCCGGCACCTTGTTGTCGTCGGTGCTGGTGGGTGCCTTGGTGATGCGTGCCAAGGGGCGCATGCCGGCGGACACTGCGGCGCGCTTGATCGAACTGCAGTCGCGGATACGGCCGCACTTTCTTTTTAACACCCTCAACAGCGCCATTGCGCTGGTGCGCGCAGAGCCGGCCAAGGCCGAGACGCTGCTGGAGGATTTGAGTGACCTGTTTCGCCACGCATTGATCGAGAGCAATGAATCGGTGACCTTGGCCGAGGAAATTGCTTTGGCCGAGCGCTATCTGGCGATAGAGAAGGTGCGGTTTGGCGACCGCCTGCAAGTCGAGTGGAGCCTGGACCCGGCGGCCAACTTGGCACAATTGCCGCCCTTGCTACTGCAGCCCTTGGTCGAGAATGCGGTATGTCACGGCGTTGAGCCCAGTGCCAGCGGCGCGGAGGTCAAAATTTCGACCCAACGCCGGGGCTCGGTGGTGGTGATCAAAGTGACCAATACCGTGCCGGCAGGGCAGGGGGTTAAAGGGCATGGTCTGGCGCTGCGCAACGTGCGTGAACGCTTAAGCCTGATGCACGACGTGCAGGGGCAGTTTCGCAGCGGCTTGAAAGATGGGATTTATCAAGTGCGCATGGAGGTTCCGATATGACCAATACGTCGCTGCCGAATGGCCCGCTGCGTGTCTTGGTGGTGGATGACGAGCAGTTGGCGCGGGCACGCCTGCGGACCCTGTTGTCTGATTGCAAGCAGCCCGTGGTGGATGTGGCGGGCGAGGCGTCCAACGCCGTGCAGGCAATGGAGCTATTGCAACGGGCCCGCTTTGATGTGGCACTGGTAGATGTACACATGCCCGGGGCCGATGGCCTGGCGCTGGGGCGCTCGTTGCAGTCCCTGGCCCATCCGCCCGCCTTGATTTTTGTCACAGCCTATTCCGAGCACGCAGTGCAGGCGTTTGAGTTGGAGGCGGTGGACTACCTCACCAAGCCTGTGCGTCTGGAGCGACTGCAGTCCGCCATGCAAAAGGCGGAGCGATTCTTGCAGGCGCGGGCAGGCGTGCAGCAGGCCGCCGGGTCGGATGACGTGTTGGTGATCCAGGAGCGTGGCCGCACCGAGCGGGTGCCGCTGCACCAGGTGATTTACTTCAAGGCAGAGCTGAAATACATCACCGTGCGCACCGCAGCACGCAGCTACATTCTGGACGGATCCCTCAATGATCTGGAAGAGAAATACCGTGATCGCTACATGCGCATTCACCGCAACGCACTGATCGCCCGACGTGCCGTGCGCGCGCTGGAAAAGCATTACGATGCAGAAGAGGGCGATGGATGGGCCGTGCGCCTGGACGGCGTTAACGAGCTGCTGCTGGTATCGCGCAGGCAACTGACCAGTGTGAAAGAGTTGATTTCAAAATAAGGCCACCAACTAGGCCGCCCTACGAGTCAGCCGGTATTGCGCAAGCCCGCCGCAATCCCGTTGATCGAGATGTGAATGCCGCGCTGGACGCGCTCATCGGCCTGGCCCGCGCGGTAGCGACGCACAAGCTCCACTTGCAAGTGGTGCAGTGGGTCAATGTAAGGGAAGCGGTGGCGGATGGAGCGTTGCAAGGCGGCGTTGTTGGCCAGCCGATTTTTCTCGCCGGTGATGGTTGCCAGCGCCAGCGCGGTGCTATGCCACTCTGCTTCAATGGCAGTAAAAATCTTCTTGCGCAAACGGGCGTCGCTTACCAGTTCCGAGTAGCGCGAGGCCAGAGCCAAATCACTTTTGGCCATGACCATGTCCATGTTGGACAGCAGGGTGCGGAAAAACGGCCACTGCTTGTACATTTTTTGCAAAAGTGCTGTCCGCTCTTTGATGCTGTTGGCAGGGCCATTATGAATAAAGGCGTGTACTGCCGAGCCAAAGCCAAACCAACCTGGCAAGGTCAAGCGGCATTGGCCCCAACTGAAACCCCAGGGAATGGCCCGCAGGTCTTCGATTTTTTGCGAGGCCTTGCGCGACGCGGGACGCGAGCCGATATTGAGCTCGGCAATCTCCCGAATCGGGGTGGAGCTGAAGAAGTACTCGGTGAAACCGGTCGTGTCATAGACCAGTGCCCGGTAGGCGGACATGCTGTTTTGGGACAGTTCGGCCGCAGCTTCCAAAAAGGCTTTCGTGGCTGACTTGGTGGGCTGCAGCAGCGTCGCCTCCAGGGTGGCGGCGACCAGGGTTTCCAGATTGCGCCGGCCGATCTCCGGGTTGGCGTATTTGGAGCCAATTACCTCGCCCTGTTCAGTTAGGCGAATCTGGCCGCGCACGGTGCCTGGAGGCTGCGCCAAGATGGCCTGGTAGCTGGGGCCGCCGCCGCGGCCTACGGTGCCACCGCGTCCGTGGAACATGCGTAGCTGGATTTGGGGTGCCCCTGTGGATTTGGAATTCAGCTGGTCAAAATACTCCACCAGTGCAATCTCAGCACGGTACAGCTCCCAGTTGCTGGTAAATATGCCACCATCTTTGTTGCTGTCAGAGTAGCCCAGCATGATGTCCTGTTCAGCACCACTGCGGGTGACCAATGCGGTCACACCCGGCAAGGCGTAAAAATCCCGCATGATGGGGGCAGCATTGCGCAAGTCTTCAATGGTCTCGAACAGTGGCACCACGATCAGGTCACAAGTGGCTTGTGCATCCAGCGTGCCACACATTAGCCCAACCTCTTTTTGTAGCAGCAAGACCTCCAGCAAATCGCTGACAGTCTCGGTATGGCTGATGATGTAGTGGCGAATGGCCAGCTCACCAAAGCGCTCACGCATGACTTTGGCCATCGAGAAAATGGCCAACTCGCTCTCGGTGTGGGCCGAGTAATTGGCACCAAACACCCGCAGTGTTCGTGCGTCGTTGAGCAGGCCCAGCAGCAGTGTGCGCTTGGCCATTTCGTCCAGGCTGCTGTAGTCGGACTCTATGCGTGCGAAGGCCAGCAACTCTGCAACCACCTCTTCGTGTTTGTCCGAACTTTGGCGCAAATCGACCGTGGCCAGGTGGAATCCAAACACTTCCACAGCCCGTATCAGGGGGTGCAAGCGCTGCGCGACCAGGGCAGCCGCGTGGTTGGCTTTCAGGGAGGCCTCGATGGTGCGCAACTCGGCAATGAAGTCCTGGGCCGTTAGGTACGGGTTTTGGGGTGCGACGGCGTGGCGCGCCGCGTCGGTTCCAGTCAGACCTTTGAGGGTCGCGGCCAGGCGCGCATAGACACCGGTCAGGGCGCGGCGGTAGGGCTCATCCATGCGGTGCGCATTGTGGTCCGGCGAGCTCTCCGCCAAGGCTGTCATCTCGGGCGAGCAATCTGCCAGCATGGCAGAAATCGACAGCTCTCCGCCCAGGTAGTGCACTTCGGTCAGGTAGTGGCGTAGCGCCACTTCCGCTTGGCGGCGCAGTGCGTATTCCAGGGTTTCGGCACTGACGTTGGGGTTGCCGTCGCGGTCACCACCAATCCACTGACCCATGCGCAGAAAGCTGTGCACGGGTTGATCGCCCAGCAGCTGCTCCAGCTCGGCGTATAACTTGGGAATTTCACGAAGGAAGGTGGATTCGTAGTAGCTCAACGCATTTTCGATTTCGTCGGCCACGGTGAGCTTGCTGAACCGCAGCAAACGGGTTTGCCACAGTTGCATGACGCGGGCCCGCATGTGGGCCTCATTGTTGGCAAGTTCCTTGGGTGTCAACGCATCTTTTTTGCTGTCGAAAGTCGCCGCGAGCGTCTTGATCTCGTCCCGTGCCGTCAGCAGTTGTGCGATGTCGCGCTCCGCGTCCAGAATACTCTTGCGCTGGACTTCCGTGGGGTGTGCCGTGAGCACGGGTGAGACGTAGCTTTGGGCCAGGGTGTTGGAGATGGTTTTCGGTGAGATGCCGGCCCAGCGCAGGCGCGACATGGCGACCTCGATGCTGCCTTCCTGGGTGTCGCCAGCGCGTTCATGGATGGTCCGGCGGCGAATGTGGTGCCGGTCTTCGGCCAGGTTGGCCAGATGGCTGAAGTAGGTGAAGGCGCGGATGACGCTAACAGTCTGGTCGCCGCTCAATCCTTTAAGTAGTTTCTTCAGGGCGCGATCGGCCTCATGGTCGGCATCCCGCCGGAAGGCCACCGACAGTGTACGAATCTGTTCGATCAGCTCATAGGCCTGCACGCCTTCTTGCTCCCGGATGACATCGCCCAAAATTCTGCCCAGCAAGCGTATGTCTTCAACCAGTGGGCGTTCGTTGTCTTTTTCGCGCTTGGCAAGCGCTGCAGCGGGTGCGTTGTTCATGGCGCTCATGCTAGCATCAACGACTATCCATTGATTACAAACAGGTTACGACATTGCGCAACTATACGATCGCCACACGTGAGAGCCGCCTTGCCCTTTGGCAGGCCGAACATGTCAAAGCGCTGCTGGAGCAGCAAGGCCATACGGTGCAACTGCTGGGGATGACCACCCTTGGCGACCAGATTCTGGACCGATCGCTCAGCAAAGTTGGCGGCAAGGGTCTGTTTGTCAAAGAGCTGGAGACCGCCTTGGAGGGCGGGCAGGCCGATTTGGCCGTGCACTCGCTCAAGGATGTGCCTATGGAATTGCCTGAGGGTTTTACCTTGGCCTGCGTGATGGAGCGCGAAGACCCGCGCGATGCGTGGGTCTCCAATCGCTACGCCTCACTGGATGAGTTGCCCTTGGGTGCTGTGGTGGGAACGTCGAGCCTTAGGCGCATGGCGCTGCTACGGGCCTTACGCCCGGACCTGAAAATTGAAGCTTTGCGCGGTAACCTGGACACCCGCTTGCGCAAACTGGACGATGGCCTGTATGACGGCATAGTGCTGGCCGCAGCCGGTTTGAAGCGTCTGGGTTTGCAGGCACGTGTGCGCGCAGTGTTCGAGCCGGAGCAGATGTTGCCGGCGGCGGGTCAGGGTGCCTTGGGTATCGAGGTGCGGGCTGACCGGTCGGATGTGGTTCAAGTTTTGGCCCATTTGCTGCATTTGCCTACTTGGCTGGCGGTATCTGCCGAGCGCGCAGTGAGTCGGGTCATGGGGGGAAGCTGCTCCTTGCCCCTGGCGGCCCATGCCACGTTGGACGGTGAGGTGTTGCATATTCGGGCGGTCTGGGGTGACCCCGAAGGTATTTTGCCCTTGGTGCATGCCCAGGCCCGTGGCGTGGCGGCGAATACCGCAGCAGCAATCGCGTTGGGTGAGGATGTGGCGCGGCAACTCCAGGCGGGTGTGACAGCGCAAGGAGTCGCAGCGGTTTGACCAAGCGCGTCATTGTCACCCGGCCCAGGCAGGAAGCCCGGAAATGGGTGGACGCCTTGGCAGGCGCCGGGTACGACGCCGTGGCTTTGCCATTGATTGAAGTGTCCGCCGCGCCCGATGCCAAGGCGGTGAGGGCGCAATGGGCGCAATTGCACACCTATGACGCCGTCATGTTCGTGAGCGGCAATGCCGTAGACTACTTTTTTGAACAAAATACCACTGCAGCCCCCGTATTCACTGCGCAAGCAGCTATCAAAATAAGAGCAATGGTGACCGGGCCTGGCAGTTTTTCAGCACTCTTACGGGCCTACGCCGATCCCGCATTCATTGACGCTCCCAAGCTGCAGGCCGGCCAATACGATTCGGAAGCGCTGTGGGCAGTGGTACAAAGCCAAGTGAAACCCGGTTACCGTGTCTTGATCGTGCGGGGAGCCTCCAGCCTCGCAATGCCCACCGATGAAGGGCACGGGCGCGATTGGTTCGCCAAGCAAGTGACTGCCGCCGGGGGGCAGGTCGAATTTGTGGTCGCCTATCAGCGGCGTGGCCCGGACATGACGGAGCACGACCGGGCCCTGGTTAGTCAGTCGGCTGTGGACGGATCGGTGTGGCTGTTCAGCAGTTCTGAGGCCATTACCAATTTGGTTGCGGCTTGCCCTGATCAGTCGTGGCGGCACGCCCGGGCGCTGGTCACGCATCCGCGCATTGCGCAAGTGGCTCGGGAAGCTGGGTTTTCTGTTGTTTGCGAGTCACGGCCTCAGTTGGATTGTCTGATGGCGTCGATAGAATCGATGCAATGAACACCGAGTCCACAGTCACTGAAACTCCTGCGCTGCCTGATGTCGCCTTGGCTGCGGCACCGCTCGCTGTTACTAACAGTGTTCTCCATCGGTTCTTGCCCGTAGTGGCAGTGGTTGCGGCCGCTGGTTTGGCCAGCAGTGGCTTGCTCTGGCAGAAATTGACCAATATTCAGGAGCAATTGGCGCGCCAAAGCGCCGATGCCGGTCAGCATGCCAGCGAGGCGCGCACTACGGCAAAACAAGCGCAAGACCTGGCGATGGAGACCGCCGCCAAGTTGGCTGTGACTGAGGCGCGCTTGAGCGAGGTTTCGTTGCAGCGGACCCAGTTGGAAGAATTGATGCAAAGCCTGTCGCGTTCCCGCGACGAGAACCTGGTGGTGGATATTGAGTCCGCCATCCGCCTGGCCCAACAGCAAGCCCAGTTGGCCGGCAGTGTCGAGCCACTGCTGGGCGCGCTGAAGAGTGCAGAGTTGCGTGTCAACCGCGCGGCCCAACCCCGCCTGACTCCCTTGCAGCGGGCCATTGCGCGGGATGTGGCCCGCATCAAGGCAACCGCTGTGGCAGACACGCCAGCACTGCTGGTGAAGCTTGATGAGCTGATGTTGTTGGCCGATGACTTGCCGGTGGCTAACGCGGTCGCAGTCACCCAGACGAAGCCCGTGCTCAAGCGCAAGCCCGACGAAACCGTGCTGGGTTGGTGGACGCGTTTGGGGGTCTTGGTGCGCGAGGAAATTCAGGGCTTGGTACGCGTTAGCCGAATCGAAGAGCCACAGGCCGCCATGCTGTCGCCCGAACAGTCATTTTTCTTGCGCGAGAACCTTAAGCTCAAGCTGCTGAATGCCCGTTTGGGCTTGCTGTCCCGCCAAATTGACTCCGCGCGCTCTGACCTGGCAACTGCGGCGGCGTCCATGAACCGTTATTTTGATGCCTCATCGCGCAAAACCCAAACTGCGGCAAACCTGTTGCACCAGGTGCAAGGTCAAATGAATTCACTGCAGATTCCCCGGGTGGACGAGACCATGGCGGCCCTGGCGACCGCCGCAGCGGGGCGCTGACCATGCGCACTGTGTTGTGGTTCATGGCTTTGTTTTCGGTTGCAGTGGCCAGCGCGCTGTTTGCGGGCAACAACCAAAGCACCGTGACTGTGTTCTGGGCACCCTATCGGGTGGACTTGTCATTGAATCTGGTTTTGCTGGCGCTGACCGGTCTGTTTGTCACCCTGCATTTCGCGCTGCGTACCTTGTCCGGGCTGTTGAGCATTCCCCAGCAGGCGAGGCGCTGGCGCGTGCTGCAACGGGAGCGGTCCATTCACAGCGCGCTGCTAGATTCCTTGTCCCATTTCATGTCTGGGCGCTTTGTGCGGGCACGCAAAGCCGCCGAATTGGTTGTCTCCCTGGAGGAGTCCGTTGCGCGCAGCGGGGAGATACTGGGGTACGAAGGCCGTCTTCGCACCATTTCCCACTTGTTGGCAGCAGAGAGCGCACATGCCTTGCAGGACCGCGCCGTGCGCGATGCCCATTTTCAACTGGCTTTGGCCCATGCGGACCGGCGCGATGCCCAAGATGCCCGCGATGGCGTGCAGCTGCGCGCGGCAAGGTGGGCGTTGGATGACCGCGATGCTCCCGCTGCACTGCAATGGTTGGATCAGTTGCCTCAAGGGGCTGGCCGCCGAACGGTTGCGCTGCGCTTGCGCTTCAAAGCAGCACGCTTGGCCGGTCAGTCACGGGTCGCCCTGGAAACCGTGCGCTTGCTGACCAAACACCGTGCCTTTTCCGAGGTAGCGGGGAAGAGTATCACCAAAGGGCTGGCAATTGAGTTGATTTTGAGCGCATATGACCAAGTGCAACTACAGCGCGCCTGGGACACCTTGGATGCGGCTGAACAGCAAATCCCTGAGGTAGCACTTGAAGCGGCGGAGCGACTCTTGTCTCTAGGTAGCGCAGTGACCGTTGCGAACCAATGGTTGTTGCCCCTTTGGGAGAAGACGGTGCAACGCACCGATGCACTCACATTGCAGCAGCGCATCAGGCTGGTTCGTGCGCTGGAGCGGGGCTTTGGCTCGGAAGATGGCACACCCGATTCCGCATGGTTGACGCGCATTGAGACTGCGCAAGCGCGCGACCCGCGCGATGCGGTATTGCAATACTTGGCGGGGGTGGTCTGCATGCGCCTGAAGTTGTGGGGCAAGTCGCAACAGATGCTCAAGCAATCGTTGTCGATGATGCAAGATCCAGAGCTCAGGCGCGAGGCGTGGCGTGCCTTGGCGGGCCTGGCCGAGCAGCGCCAAGATACCAAGGCGGCCGCTGAAGCCTACCGAGAGGCGGCCAAAAGATGACGAACTCCTGATTCACGACTATTATTCGCACATGGCCACACTCATTGAACACATCATTAAACTGACCGACCATCGGGACAGGGATCTGCTGGAATTGACCTTGGCCAAAGCCTTGATTGATCTGCTGCCCATCGAACGTGTGGTGATTGCACGGGTATTGAGCGAAGAAGGCGTCAAGCGCTGGTTGGAAATTGCAACTTTGGATGCCCGGGGCGGCGGCAAGGTAGTGGATCCTATGCGGGTGGATTTCGATTCATTGCCCCTGTTGGAAGATGCCAAGGACAGGCTCAATTGCGTCCTGACGCACAGCCCAGTGGTTGTTGCCTGGGCCGGTGAAGAGGGTCCCCGCATCACCTACATTCCCTTGTTTTCGGACTCCCGTAATGACGACGAGGGGGTCATTGAGATCCATTCCGGATCGGTGTTGAAGGATGGGCAGATGCAGGCCATTGGCGAATTGCACCGCGTGTTCAAGAACATGTACAGTCTTCTGGCCTATAGCGACCGTGATGCCTTGACCGGTTTGTTGAACCGCAAGTCATTGGACGACACCTTCTACAGTGCAGTGCTGGAGGAGATGGACGATGCCCTGGATGGCCACTCCAAGGCGCTGGAGGTGCAAGCAGCCCCAGGCCAGGAACGTCGCCATCGGGTGCCACCCAATTACTGGCTGGGCACCGTCAGCGTGGATAATTTTGGCGCGATCAGTGACAAAAGTGGGCATTTGATTGCCGAAGAAGTGCTGTTGTTGGTAGCGCGGATCATGAACAACACATTCCGTACATACGACCGCATTTACCGGTTTGGCGGGGAGCAGTTTGCGGTACTGATGCACTGCCCCGATGAGGCCTTGGTACTCGCCGCTTTTGAGCGGTTCCGTGCCAATATGGAGAAGTTCAATTTCCCGCAAGTGGGGCGGGTCACCGCCTGCGGCGGCTTCACACGGATCACCGCGGACGATTCACCCAGCACTGCGCTGGAGCGTGCCGAGCGTGCGGTGGACTACGCGCAGCATCACGGCGGTAACAAAGTATTCAGCCATATTGAATTGGTAAGAAAAGGCCTTTTTGGGGATGTGCCAAAGATCGGCGCGGTAGACCTTTTCTGATTTTCGACTGACAAAAAAAGGGGCACTGTGTGCCCCTTTTTTTGTTTATGTGGAGGCCCTTATTGTCAGGGCCTCCGGCGGTCAGCCTTCAGTCGTTTGCTCGAAGGGCAGAGTCATGTTGCTCAAGTCGCGCTTGGTCTCAACCAGCACCAGGGGACTCGCTTCCAAAACCACCGGTGCGGGGCGCTCACGTGGCACATGAACCGGCTTGGGTTCTGCTGCAATCGCGGCTTGCACAGCTGCAATACGGGCTGAATCGGAGTTCACCCACTGCAATCCGGACCCTTGGGCGACCTGCTGCAACTCACCGCTTGGCAATGCATAGGACGCAACTTTTGGCATTCCACTGGTTTGCGGTGCTGCAACTTGTGGTGTTGCGACTACTGCAGTAGTCGCAACGGGTGCAGCGATCGGGGCTGCCACAGCTGCCGGTGCCACTATTACAACGGGTGCAGCTACGGGCGCAGGTGCTGCGACCGATGGGGCGGACTGCTGAGTCGTTTCCACTGGGGCTTGCGTTGGGGCTTGCTCGTTGCGATCTCCCTGGTCGGCGCGGTCACCGCGATCGGTGCGTGGAGCACGTTCGCGGCCATAGCGGTCGCGTGAACGTGGGCCACGTCCGTCCGCGTTCTCGTTGCGGGGCGAAGGTGCCGCACCGTCGGCCATGGACTGCTGTGTTGCGCCAGTTTGATCCGCGTTGTCGCTGTCGGCTTCTGCAAAACCCAGTTGTACTTGGTTAGCGTCACCATTGGCGTTTCTGCCGGCGTCGTCCTGGCGAGGACCACGGTCGTTGCGACCCCGTCCACCGCGACCACCGCGACCACCACGGCCTTCGCGACCCTCGGTGCGGTTGGCGTCGGCTTCACCCTCCGTGGGGCCGTTGCCACGCACTTCAGCGGGTGCATCGGTGCGTGCTTCATTACGCACATCAGCGCGCGGCTCGTTGCGCTCGGGGTTGTCACTGCGTTCGCCACCACGCGCTGGGCGGTTGCCGCGCTCAGGGCGTGGGCCGCGCTCAGGGCGTGGCTCGTTGCGTGCGATGTCCTGGGGTGCGTTGGCGCTGTCCATGGATGGCGCTGCCGCGTTCATTCCCATGTTGTTGACCGGTTTGCCTTCGGCGTCAAAACGCTCGCGCTGCGCACCGCCTTGGCCTTCTGGGCGACCACCACGGCCACCGCGACCACCACGGCCACCGCGTCCGTCACCACGACCGCCTTCGCTGCGACCTTCAGGGCGAGGCCCACGTCCGTCAGTACGACCATCTGGGCGTCCATCGGTTCGACCTTCTGCCGAACGACCGCCATTGCGGTTGCCGTCGCGGCCATTGCGACCGTCGCGCTTGTCATCTGGTTTGGGTGCCGGTGCGGGAGCAACTTTGGCCGGTGCCGGCGTGTCTTCTCCGGCAAACAGGCTCTTGATCCATCCGAAAAACCCGGTGCTGGCCGGTGCCTGGGCTGCTACCACTGGGCGAGCTGCGGGTGCCGTAACCTGGGGCTTGGCAGCTTCGGGCTTGGGCACCGAAATAGGTGCCGGCGCGTCAGGCAACACACCCTTGATGATGGGGGTTTGCTTGTTGGTAGGCTCTTGCGACCGGCGTGTCACCGAAGTGGGATCTTCGATTTCGTCGGCCATTTTGTAGCTGGCTTCGATGTGGTCCAGGCGCGGATCGTCGTGCTTCAGGCGTTCCAGGCGGTAATTGGGGGTTTCCAGGGTCTTGTTGGGCACCATCAGCACGTTGATGCGCTGTTTCAACTCGATCTTGGCGATCTCGGTGCGCTTTTCGTTCAGCAGGAACGAAGCCACGTCCACTGGAACTTGGCACAGCACGGACGCTGTGTTGTCCTTGAGCGACTCTTCCTGAATGATCCGCAGAATCTGAAGCGCACTGGACTCGGTGTCACGGATGTGGCCAGAGCCACCGCAACGGGGGCAGGGGATAGATGCACCTTCCGACAGCGCAGGGCGCAGGCGTTGGCGGCTCATTTCCATCAGGCCGAACTTGCTGATAGTGCCGAACTGCACACGGGCACGGTCTTGGCGCAGCGCATCGCGCAGGCGGTTTTCCACGTCGCGGCGGTTGCGGGACTCTTCCATGTCGATAAAGTCGATCACGATCAGACCACCCAAGTCGCGCAGACGCATCTGGCGCGCCACTTCGTCAGCGGCTTCCAGGTTGGTGCGGGTGGCGGTTTCTTCGATGTCGCTGCCCTTGATCGCGCGGGCCGAGTTCACGTCCACGGAGACCAAAGCCTCGGTGTGGTCGATCACGATGGCGCCGCCGGAGGGCAGTTGCACGGTGCGTGCGTAAGCGGATTCGATCTGGTGTTCGATCTGGAAGCGGCTGAACAGCGGCGCATCGTCACGGTAGCGCTTCACGCGGGCAGCGTGCTCGGGCATGACGTGGGCCATGAACTGCTGCGCTTGTTCGTACACGTCATCGGTGTCGATCAGGATGTCGCCGATGTCGTTGTTGAAGTAGTCGCGAATGGCGCGAATCACCAAGCTCGACTCTTGGTAAATCAGGTACGCGCCTTTGCCCCCTTTGGCTGCACCGTCAATGGCGCTCCACAGCTTGAGCAGGTAGTTCAGGTCCCACTGCAGCTCGGGCGCTGCGCGTCCAATGCCAGCGGTGCGGGCAATGATGGACATGCCGTTGGGATATTCCAACTGGTCAAGGGCCTCCTTGAGTTCAGCGCGGTCATCGCCTTCGATGCGGCGGCTGACACCGCCGCCGCGTGGGTTGTTTGGCATCAGCACCACATAGCGGCCTGCCAGTGACACAAAGGTGGTCAGCGCCGCGCCCTTGTTGCCACGTTCTTCTTTTTCCACTTGCACTAGCAGTTCTTGGCCTTCGCGAATCGCATCCTGGATGCGAGCTTGGCTGACGGCCACGCCTTGCTGGAAGTAGGTCTTTGAGATTTCCTTGAATGGCAAGAAGCCGTGGCGGTCTTCGCCGTAGTCGACAAAGCAGGCTTCCAAGGACGGCTCGACGCGTGTGACGACGGCCTTGTAAATGTTCCCCTTGCGCTGTTCGCGCCCTTCAATTTCGATTTCGTAGTCGAGGAGTTTTTGTCCGTCGACAATGGCCAAGCGGCGTTCTTCAGCCTGCGTAGCGTTAATAAGCATCCGTTTCATGGATTGCATCCTTCATCAATAAGCACATGCTCCCAATGAGCAAACGACGCCTGAACTGATGAATTGAAGTGAGGTGGAATTGCCGGAGAACTTCGACTTACACGAGGTGTCGGAGCATTGGCGCGTGGATGGGGACGAGGGGGTGCGTTAGTGCGCCTGCTATCGAATTAATAGCTGGCTGCGCCCTATTCACGGGCGCCGAAGGCTGATTCATGCCAAAAATCGGCGCGAAAACGCACCGCAGGCACAACATTATCAAACGCATCAACACAAACATCTCGTTTCATTCCGCTCACAGACGAGGAGTCTGCAAGCTTTGGGTATTCCGTATCAGGTTTTCAATTCATCGGCTTGACCGCGTTGTTTGCAGGCCATCACAGGCATTTGGCGTGTGATTTACGTGCAGTACAACCCGGCGGCATCGACCTTCTGGCGTGGCAGCAAATGGGCGGTGGACTAAACTCCAGCTAAATCAACCACTTACAGCACAACGCTAGTGAAACACATTATAGAGTGCAATCCCAATGCCCCTGGCCCGCAAGTGAAATCGGTCACGATTGAAGAGGACGACGCCGGCCAGCGCCTGGATAACTTTTTGATGCGCCATCTCAAAGGTGTGCCCAAGACCCATGTCTACCGCATCATCCGCAGTGGCGAGGTGCGCATCAATAAGGGCCGCGCCAGCGCGGACACCCGGGTTCAGGCGGGCGATGTGGTGCGCCTGCCGCCGGTGCGAATATCCGAGCGCGTGGCGGAAAAGTCAACGGCCATGGCAGCCCAGGTCGCCAGCCACGCACCGGCCAAGGATTTCGCGGTGCTGTTTGAGGATGACAGTATGTTGGCCATCAACAAGCCCGCGGGAGTGGCCGTACACGGGGGGTCAGGTGTGAGTTTTGGGGTGATTGAACAGTTGCGCATGGCCCGCCCGCAGGCTAAATTTCTGGAACTGGTACACCGCTTGGACCGAGAGACCAGTGGCATTTTGCTGGTGGCCAAGAAGCGCAGTGCGCTGACCAACCTGCAAAACCAGTTCCGAGAGCGGGAAACGGGTAAAACTTACCTGGCCTTGGTGCTGGGGCGGTGGCCGAGCAACAAAAAAGTGCTGGACAAGTCTTTGCACAAGTACTTGCTGGACGAAAAAGCCGGAGTGCCTGGCTCGGGCGAGCGTCGGGTCAAGGTCGTTGCTAGGGATGACCCAAACGGTATGCCGTCCTTGACCTTGGTCAAGGTGTTGACTGCCTCGAGCGCGCCCACCGAGGGTGGTCTAGGCTACTCGCTGCTGGAGGTGACACTCAAAACTGGCCGCACCCACCAGATCCGCGTGCACTTGGCTTCCGAAGGCTTGCCAATTGCCGGGGACGACAAATACGGCGATTTTGACCATAACAAGGCGCTGGCCCGGGCGGTGGGCAGTGCATCGCTTAAACGCATGTTCTTGCATGCCTGGCGCTTCCAATGCAGCCATCCCGTGACGGGGGAGCGGCTGGAATTGCGTGCCGATCTGCCGCCGGAGTTGGCGCAGTTTCTTGGGTATGTGCTACCTGACGCCCCCATTACCAGCCACTCCGTTGATGCCAATGAACCACAGAAAGCCCCGCTATGACTTCACCAACCTCTCCCGTGCGTGCCCGCCAGTTTGACCTGATTGCGTTCGACTGGGATGGAACCCTGTTTGATTCCACGGGCATCATTACCCGCTGCATTCAGCTGGCGGTGGGTGACGTCGGCGGGACAATCCCCAGCGACCAGGATGCGGCCTATGTGATCGGCTTGGGCTTAATGCAGGCCTTGGCCCACGCCGCGCCCGACGTGCCCAAGGCCAAATACCCTGAGTTGGGTGCACGCTACAAGCACCATTACACCGCGCACCAAAACGACATTAGCCTGTTCAAAGGTGTGTTGGAAATGCTGGCCGACCTGAAAGCGCGCCAGCACTGGTTGGCGGTGGCCACCGGCAAGAGTCGACCCGGGCTCAACGAGGTCTTGCAGGCGGTGGAGTTACAAGGCGTGTTCCACGCCTCCAGGACCGCAGACGAAACGGCGGGCAAACCCCATCCGCTGATGCTGGAGGAGTTGATGCTGGAGTTCGGCGTCGCGCCGGACCGGGTGCTCATGATTGGCGACACTACGCATGATCTGCAAATGGCAATGAACGCCGGTTGCCCTAGCGTGGGCGTGAGTTACGGAGCCCATGAGCCTGCTGCATTTGATGCGCTGAACCCCCGGTTTGTGGCCCACTCCGTGCAGCAATTGCACGCGTGGCTACTGGCCAACGCCTGATTTGGGGGCCGGGCGATGAATTCCGTGCCAGAACAGATTCCCTTGTGCAATGGTTCAGACCTGAAAAATGGTGGCGAAGCGGTGCCGTTTGATGTGGTTTACTGCGGCCAAACGTGCCGTGGGTTTGCCATTCGGTTTGAGGATCGTGCCCACGCCTACCTCAACCGCTGTGCCCATGTCCCAATGGAGATGGACTACCAGCCCAACCGTTTTTTCGACTCTACCGGCCAATGGCTGGTGTGTGCCACCCACGGTGCCACCTACCGACCCGAAACGGGTGAGTGCAGTGGCGGGCCTTGCCGAGGTGGGCTGGTCAGAATCGCATTGACCGAGGCCGATGGCGTCGTGCACTGGCATACTTCCCACATCCTGAAACCTATTGAGTTCTGAAATGACTGATTTTTCACCCTCCCCAGCCCCAGAATCTACGTCAAATCCGGCTCAAGCCCCCGTAGAACCTGCGCAAACAGCTATAAAAAGCATAGCGGATTCAGCCCCGTCCGGTGCACCCGGTTGGGAGCGTGCAACGCTTGAAAAGCTGGCGATGGCGGCGATTGAAGAGCAGCGCCAGGGCCGGCGCTGGCGCAACGGCATCCGCTTGGCGTGGCTGGTCTTCTTGGTAATTTTGGTGTGGTTCGGCATGGAGCGCGGCGGCACGGCGACCGACGTGTCCAAGCCGCACACGGCGGTGGTGGAGATCAAGGGCGAAATTGCGGCAGGCGGGGAGGCCAGCGCCGAATTGGTCGTGGCCGCCATGCGCGGCGCCTTTGAAGACGAGGGCGCGCAGGCCGTGGTGCTGTTGATCAACTCGCCCGGTGGTAGCCCGGTGCAGGCCGGCATCATCAACGACGAAATTCGCCGCCTTAAAGCCAAGCACAACAAGCCGGTTTATGCCGTGGTGGAGGAGACCTGTGCATCGGCTGCGTATTACATCGCCGTGGGGGCCGACCAGATATTTGTCGACAAGGCCAGCATCGTGGGCAGTATCGGGGTACTGATGGACGGTTTCGGCTTCACCGGGCTGATGGACAAACTGGGCGTTGAACGGCGCTTGATGACGGCGGGAGAAAACAAAGGCTTCATGGACCCGTTTAGCCCGCAGACCGAAAAGCAACGGGTATTTGCCCAAGCCATGCTGGACCAGATTCACCAGCAATTCATCGCCGTGGTCAAGGCCGGTCGCGGCAAGCGCCTGAAAGAAACGCCCGAAACCTTCAGCGGGCTGTTCTGGACCGGACAGCAGGCCATCGAAATGGGGCTGGCGGATCAGTTGGGTAATTTGGACTTCGTGGCCCGAGAAGTGGTCAAGGCCGAAGAACTCATCGACTACACCCGGCGTGACAACGTGGCAGAGCGCTTGGTCAAGCGTTTTGGCGCATCCATAGGCCAGGGCGCAGCCCACGCACTTCAGACCCTGCCGGCACTGCGCTAACGTCTCTCAGCACCCGATGGCAAACACCGTTGGCGTGGCGTTGTCCAATGTCCACGCCTTGTGTTTCCAGTTTTTCGCAAGATCACTGCGGCAGGTGGCAAGGTCCAGCGTCAGGCCGCTAGACGTTGCGAGCCGGGTGTTGGCTTGCAGGCCTTGTACCAGCGCTTGCAGCATGGCTGCATTGCGGTAAGGCGTTTCAATAAACAACTGGGTTTGTCCGGTCTTGAGCGCCAGGGATTCAAGCTCCCGGATTTTTTGGCTGCGTTCGGCCGGTGCAGTGGGCAAATACCCAACGAACGCAAAGTTCTGTCCGTTCAATCCACTGGCCGCCAGTGCCAGCAACAGGGATACAGGCCCCACCAGCGGCACCACGCGCACCCCCAGGTCGTGCGCAGCACGCACCACCGAAGAGCCCGGGTCCGCCACGGCGGGCATGCCGGCTTCACTGACCAAGCCAACGTTCTCTCTTTTAAGCGCTGCGGCGAGCAAATACCGGGCATCAAAGCCGCCTTGGTGGTCGCCCTTTTTATGCACTTCGCGGGGCAACTCCTGAATATCCATCGTTTGCAACGGTTCGCACAGAGGGTGGATTTCACCAACGCGTTTGAGGTAGGCGCGGGTGGACTTGGCGTTTTCACACACCCAGTGGCGCAGCGTTGCCGCTACCTCCAGGGTGCCAGTGGGCATCACCCGGCCGAGCGGTGCCTGGCTCGTGCAGCCAAAGTCCAGTGGAGCGGGCACCAGATACAGCGTTCCAAGGCGGGCGGCACCTGCATTCGTATTCGCGGCAGCGGTCATGACCTGGCCCGTGGCGTTGGTATCAAAGTAATCCCGGCGGCCCGCAGCATCTGGCTGGTGCGGATCAGCGGCAGCCCTACCAGGGCCGTGGGATCGTCGTTTTCAATGGATTCCAGCAGCGTGATGCCCAGTCCTTCGCTTTTGGCGCTGCCCGCGCAGTCATAGGGCTGTTCCGCCTGCAAATAGAGCTCGATTTCTTCATCGCTCAGCATCCGAAACCTGACCTTGACCGGAGCCAAGGCCTGTTGGCAAAAACCGCTTTGCAGGCAAACCACGGCCACTGCCGTTTGAAAGATGACGGTTTTACCGCGCATTTTCTGCAGTTGAGCCACGGCACGGGCATGGCTGCCTGGCTTGCCCAGGGCGCAGCCATCCAGGTCAGCAACCTGATCGGCGCCGATTACCACGCAATCCGGAAAACGGGCCGCTACGGCCTGCGCTTTGGCCAGCGCCAAACGCCCGGCAAGGGCGTCTGGTGCCTCGCCAGCGCGCGGTGCTTCATCGACATGCGGCGATTCCACGGCGTACGGTATGCGCAGGCGGTCCAATAGTTCGCGTCGGTAAACCGAGGTCGACCCAAGGATGAGTTTTCTGTTTGAGGTGGCGGTCATGGCCCCGATTCTCTTACACTGCGTGCATGAAAAATGATTTTGTAGCCAAGCACCTGAATGTCGAAGCCTTTGCCAAAGGCGCTGGCAAGTTGGCCGGTGAAGATCGTCTGGCGCGCTTTGATCGATTGCTGGAGGAAACCCTGGGTCTTGGCGCCGAGACGCCCGTGAGCTATTTGGTTCGAGGTGAGGTCGTTCGTGAGGGGGAGCCCAGTGAGGAAATCTGGCTGCATTTGGAGGTCCAGGTGGTGTTGCCCCTGACCTGCCAGCGCTGCCTGGGTCCCGTAGAGGTGCCTGTTTCGGTTGAGCGAAGCTTTCGATTTGTTGCGACCGAGGAATTGGCCGCAGCCCAAGACGAAGATGCGGAAGAGGATGTCCTGGTGCTAAGCCGCGAATTGAACTTATTGGAGTTGATGGAAGACGAGCTCCTCATGGCGCTGCCCGCCGTGCCCAAGCATGAGGTCTGCCCCGTTTCGGTAAAACTGCAGGTTGCCGACGTCGATTTTGTGGATGAGCCGGAACAAAAGCCAAATCCGTTCGCCGTTTTGGGGCAGCTCAAGAAGCCGCCTCTTGCCTAGTTGGCTCAGTTTGGGCTATAATCTGAGGCTTCGCGCTTTGAATTGAGAGGCGCTTTTTACTAACCTTTTAAGTGTTGCGGTTTGTGCAGCACTTTCGCCTAGGAGCGAATCATGGCTGTCCAGCAAAACAAAAAATCCCCTTCCAAGCGCGGTATGCACCGTTCGCACAATGCTCTGGTTGTTCCAGGCATCGCGGTGGAGTCCACCACAGGTGAAATCCATTTGCGTCACCACATCAGCCCTACCGGTTTTTACCGTGGACGCAAGGTGTTGAAGACAAAATCTGAAGCCTGAACCTCGTAGTTCACGCAAAGCCCGAAGCTGCAGGTTCTGTAGCGACGGGCTTTTCTCATTTTTGCTGCCTGTATTTCTTTGACTTCTCATATTTTTGGGTGACTGCCCCATGATCACAATCGCTGTTGACTGCATGGGAGGGGACCACGGCCCCAAGGTCACGTTACCTGCTTGTCGGCTCTTTTTGGAGCAGCACGCCGACGTATCCCTGATTTTGGTGGGTTTGCCAGATCAGGTGGGTGGCTTTTCGCATCCGCGCGCAAGCTTCGTGCTGGCCAGCGAGGTGGTGGAGATGGATGATCCTTTGGAAATCGCGTTGCGAAAGAAGAAGGATTCGTCCATGCGTGTTTCGATTCAGCAGGTGAAAGATGGTGTAGCCCATGCCGCAGTCTCTGCGGGCAATACGGGTGCACTGATGGCTATTTCCCGTTACCTTCTCAAAACACTGGACGGCATTGAGCGTCCGGCACTGGCAGGGCAGATTCCCAACGCGACGGGCGGTGCCACGACTGTGCTGGATTTGGGTGCCAATGTGGATTGTTCTGCCCTGCATTTGCTGCAATTCGCGGTGATGGGTTCTGCTTTGGTCTCGGTTCTGAGTGGCCAAGAGGCTCCGACTGTTGGCTTGTTGAATATTGGTCAAGAAGCAATCAAGGGCAATGAAACCATCAAAAAAGCGGGCGAACTGTTGCGTTCTGCTGCTAAATCCGGCGATTTGAACTTCTTTGGAAATGTCGAGGGAAATGACATTTTCAAAGGCACGGTGGACATTGTTGTGTGCGATGGATTCGTGGGCAATGTTGCCTTAAAAACCAGCGAAGGGCTCGCGTCCATGATGGGCTCTTTTTTGAAGGCAGAGTTTTCTCGTAACGTAGTGACGAAATTTGCAGCGATTGCCGCTTATTCCGTTCTAAAAGCCTTTAAAAATCGGGTTGATCACCGCCGCTACAACGGTGTTGCGTTGCTGGGTCTGCGCGGCCTTGTGTTCAAGAGCCATGGTTCCGCGGATGTCATGGCATTCGGCAATGCATTGAACCGGGCGTATGATGCAGCCCGAAACAACTTACTTGACCTTGTCCGGGTTCGTATCGCTCACGCGGCGCCTTTATTGGCAGCTGCAGACGCTGTGCGTTAATTTGATCCAGGTCAGTCGCCCAAAATGAGACGTTATTCCCGAATCACTGGCACAGGAAGCTATTTGCCTCCGCGCAGGCTGTCCAATGCAGATTTGGTATCCGAATTAGCCGCCCAGGGCGTGGAGTCCTCGGATGACTGGATTGTGGAGCGTACCGGCATTCGAGCCAGGCATTTCGTTGAGGCGGGCGTATACAGCAGCGACCTGGGGTTTGAAGCTGCAAAAAATGCGCTGCAGGCCGCCGGGTGCAGCGCACAAGATATTGACCTCATCATTGTTGCCACTTCAACACCGGACATGGTGTTTCCGTCAACCGCGTGCATTTTGCAAAACAAGCTGGGCGCCAATGGCTGCCCCGCTTTTGACGTACAGGCGGTGTGCAGTGGCTTCATATATGCATTGACCATTGCCGACTCCATGATTCGGACCGGCGCTGCCAACCGTGCGCTGATCGTGGGTGCCGAAGTCTTCTCTCGCCTCCTGGATTTCAAGGACCGAACCACTTGTGTTCTATTTGGTGACGGCGCAGGTGCCGTGGTGCTGGAATCGTCTGCCAAGCCTGGCATTCTTGCCAGCGATTTGCATGCAGATGGCAAGCACGTAGGTATCTTGTGTGTGCCAGGCCATGTGTCCGGTGGCGTTGCACTTGGGGACCCGCTGCTCAAAATGGATGGCCAAGCGGTTTTCAAGTTGGCGGTGGGTGTGCTGGAAGATGCCGCGCGTGCGGTGCTTGAAAAAGCCGGGAAAACAGAGGCGGATATCGACTGGATGATCCCTCATCAGGCCAATATCCGCATTATGCAAAGTACGGCCAAGCGCCTGAAAGTACCGATGGACAAGGTGGTTGTGACCGTGGATCAGCACGGCAACACGTCCGCTGCCTCGATTCCATTGGCGTTGGATTCAGCGGTGCGCAGCGGTAAGGTAAAACCGGGTGAGACGCTGCTGCTCGAAGGCGTTGGCGGTGGCTTCACCTGGGGCGCTGTGCTCCTTAATTTATAGCTGCTTGCGCAATATCCATAAGGGCTACAGGCCTTTTTTGCTTAAAATCCATCCATGAAACAATTTGCTTTTATTTTTCCGGGCCAAGGCTCGCAATCGGTCGGAATGCTGGACGCTTGGGGTGACAACCCAGTTGTGGCGCAAACTCTGGCGGAGGCCTCGGATGCGCTGGGGGAAGACCTAGCCAAGCTGATTCATGAAGGTCCCAAGGACGTACTGGCGTTGACGACCAATACCCAGCCGGTCATGCTGGTGGCGGGTGTTGCCAATTACCGGGTGTGGATGTCCGAGGTGGGCGTAGCACCGGCGGCGGTGGCGGGACATTCCCTTGGCGAATATTCAGCGCTGGTCGCGGCGGGTGTTCTCACCTTGACGCAGGCAGCTCCCCTGGTTCGTCTGCGTGCGCAAGCGATGCAAGAAGCGGTGCCGGTCGGCGTGGGCGCCATGGCCGCAATTTTGGGGATGGATGCGTTGCGTGTTGCGGCCGGTTGCGCTGAAGTAACCCAGTCATTTGGCCCGGGTTCTGCCGAGGTGGTTGAAGCCGTCAACTTCAATGATCCTGCACAAACAGTGATTGCCGGCAGCAAGGCCGCAGTCGAAAAAGCATGTGAAGTACTCAAAGCCAACGGTGCCAAGCGCGCCTTGCCATTGCCCGTGTCAGCACCATTCCATTCCAGTTTGATGAAGCCGGCTGCGGAAAAATTGAAGGCGCGCTTGGCCCGCATGGAGTTCGCCGCGCCACAAATCCCGCTGGTCAACAATATTGATGTGGCTGTGGAGGTGGACGCGGACCGTATTCGCGATGCGCTGTACCGCCAGGCCTTTGGTCCGGTGCGCTGGGTTGAGTGTGTGCAAGCCCTGAAGGCGCGTGGTTTGGCTACGTTGGTCGAGTGCGGACCTGGCAAAGTGTTGGCTGGTATGGTCAAACGCATTGACCCCGAACTGGCGGGTTTCCCCCTGCTGGACCCCTCCAGTCTGGCAGATCTCAAAGGAATTTTGGCATGAGCGATATCAAGTTTGAAGGGCAAGTGGCGCTGGTGACGGGTGCATCGCGTGGCATCGGTGCCGCAATCGCCCAGGAGTTGGCGGCCAAAGGACTCAAAGTTATCGGAACCGCAACCACGGACGCCGGTGCGCAAACAATTCGTGCAGCGCTGTCGGCCTACCTGGGTTGCGATGGACGCACACTGAACGTGACCGATGGTGTCGCTGGCGACGCATTGGTGGAAGCACTTGTCAGGGAGTACGGTAGCCTGCATGTGCTGGTGAACAATGCCGGAATCACCCGTGATAACCTGGCCATGCGCATGAAGGATGATGACTGGGATGCCGTGGTGGACACCAACCTGAAAGGCGTGTTTCGCATGAGCCGCGCCGTGATGCGCACCATGATGAAGCAGCGCTACGGGCGCATCATCAACATCACTTCAGTGGTTGGTGCGTCAGGGAACCCAGGTCAGGCTAACTACGCCGCCGCAAAGGCGGGCGTGGCCGGAATGACCCGCGCATTGGCGCGTGAGTTGGGCTCGCGCAACATCACGGTTAACTGCATCGCCCCAGGATTTATTGAGACCGATATGACGGCAAGCCTGCCGGAAGATCAACACAAGGCGCTGCTGGGCCAGATACCATTGGGACATCTCGGCAAGCCCGCAGACATTGCACATGCGGTCGCGTATCTCGCCTCGCCCTTCGCGTCCTACGTGACCGGGCAAGAGTTACACGTCAATGGTGGCATGTACATGTAAGGTGCAGAAATCAAGCCGATTTGTCCGTTCGGCTACCTGCTTAGGGTTCAGACTCTAAGGCCGGGTAAAATCACGGATTCATTCACAACCCTCAGAGGGAACCCATGAGCGATATTGAAGTCCGCGTCAAAAAAATCATTGCCGAGCAACTCGGTGTTGAAGAATCCCAAGTAACCAACGAGAAAGCCTTTGTGGCCGATCTGGGTGCTGATTCACTCGACACCGTGGAATTGGTGATGGCCCTGGAAGATGAGTTCGGCATTGAAATTCCGGACGAAGATGCGGAAAAAATCAATACCGTACAGAACGCAATTGATTACGCTAACACGCACAAGAAGGCGTAATTGATCGCCTGCGGTGCTTTTGTGCCGCGCGGGCCAGTGGTCGGAGGGGTATTAATCCTCTCTCGCTGGCCAGCCTTCACTTGTATTAGTCGCCGTGGTACACGGTGTTTTATTGACGAACCACTGAAAATTTGATTTCTATGTCACGTCGTCGCGTTGTTGTCACCGGTTTAGGTTGTGTCAGTCCCGTAGGAAATACGGTTGAAGAGTCGTGGGCAAACTTGCTCGCAGGCAAATCCGGTATTGATTTAATCACCCGATTTGATGCATCTGCTTTTTCCTGCAAGATCGCAGGCGAAGTTAAGAATTTCAATCTGGATTCCTACATTGCGCCCAAAGAAGCGCGGGCAATGGACACTTTTATACATTACGGCATCGCCGCTGCGGTGCAAGCCGTAGCAGATGCCGGGTTGCCCACAGGCGACGCACTCGGTGAAGAGGAGGCCACACGCATTGGATGCGTCATTGGCTCCGGCATCGGTGGACTCCCCATGATTGAGGGAACCCATACTGAATACACGAATCGGGGTCCCCGTCGTATATCACCCTTCTTTGTTCCATCAACCATCATCAACATGACCGCGGGTCATGTGTCCATGCGTTTTGGTTTCAAGGGCCCCAACATCGCCATCGTGACGGCCTGCACCACGAGCTTGCATTGCATTGGTGAAGCCGGACGCATGATTGAATACGGGGATGCCGATGTGATGATTGCGGGCGGCTCTGAAGCGACTGTGTCACCCTTGGGCATTGGCGGTTTTGCCGCGATGCGGGCACTGAGCACGCGCAATGATGACCCGACCACGGCCTCGCGCCCCTGGGACAAGGATCGCGATGGTTTTGTGTTGGGCGAAGGTGGCGGTGTGGTTGTGCTCGAGGAGTACGAGCATGCGAAAGCACGCGGTGCAAAGATTTATGCCGAGTTGGCTGGCTTTGGTATGAGTGGCGACGCCGGGCACATGACTGCTCCCAACCTCGACGGCCCGCGTCGGGCCATGCTGAGCGCAATGCGCAATGCGGGGGTAAATGCGGACCAGGTGGACTATTTGAATGCCCATGGCACCTCGACCCCCTTGGGCGACCTCAATGAGAGCAATGCAATCAAGGCGGCTTTGGGGGACCATGCCAAGAAGATCGTCGTGAATTCCACGAAGTCCATGACGGGTCATTTATTGGGCGGCGCGGGTGGTGTTGAGTCGGTATTTACGATTCTTGCGCTGTACCACCAGAAAAGTCCGCCGACGATCAATATTTTCAACCAGGATCCGGAATGCGATCTGGACTACTGTGCCAACGTGGCGCGGGATATGTCGATTGAAATCGCAGTCAAGAATAACTTTGGTTTTGGTGGAACCAATGGAACACTGGTGTTCAAACGCATCTGAACAGTCTGACCAGTTGCTACCGATCTGTTTTCCGAGTAGTCGGCATGCACTTGGCTCCAGCGGTTGGTTTTACAGTTGTCAGATCCTCGTGGCATTTGTGCGCCATTGTCGTGCTGTGGTCGCTAGGACTAGGGGTTGCGGTGCTATTAGTTCGAACAACCTCTTTGGGACTTGATGCGCAGTTCTTGCTGACCGCTTGCTGGATGTTGGCGGGATTCATCTCTTTGCATGGCTGGAAGAATTTTTCACCCACTCACTTGCAGTGGGACGGGCAGCGGTGGCTGATGTCGGGTTGGGACGGTGTAAACACACTGCATCTCGACTTGCTGCTGGATTTTCAAAACCTGATGCTGGTTCGCGTGCGCGAAAAGTCCATGCGACCCGTCTGGCTCTGGCTGGAGCCGGCGTTGCCGGACGTCCAATGGCTTGCTCTGCGCCGAGCCGTCGTGGCAGTTGAGCGAGTACACAAGCCCGACAGCGCCTCTAATTCACCCCTCCAGCTTGGAGAGCATCCTTGAGTGAAGACATGACGCCTGCGCCCCAGGATTCGGACCTGCTGCTGGTTCAGCGCACAGTTGCAGGGGATCAGCGTGCCTACGGTTTATTGGTTTTGAAATACCAACGCCGCATTCAGCGCCTGATAGGGCGCATGGTGCGCGATGTCGACCTGGTTGAGGACATAGCGCAGGAGACTTTTATTCGGGCCTATCGTGCTTTGCACCAATTTCGCGGTGACGCCCAGTTCTATACCTGGCTGTACCGTATCGCAGTGAACACCGCCAGGCGGTCGCTTCTGGACCTCAAGCGCAACCCGACCGTCTCCGAAAATTTCCAAGGCTCCGATGAAGAAGATGAAACTTATTGGCGCAAGGCTGACCCAATCAGCGACGAGACGCCGGAGTCTTTGTTGGCAGCCAAAGAGATTGCGGGAGTTGTGAATGCTGCATTGGATGAGTTGCCCAGCGATTTGCGGTTGGCAATTACTTTGCGGGAGATTGAGGGATTGAGTTATGAAGACATTGCGAGCGCGATGGCTTGTCCGATTGGGACCGTTCGCTCCCGAATCTTCCGAGCCCGCGAGGCCATTTCTGCGAAAGTCAAGCCGCTGTTGGAAAAACAAACGGGGAAACGCTGGTGAGGGATGTTGATATGAATGAGCCACACGCCGCCGTTGCCGAACGGATTTCTGCGCTGACAGACGGTCAACTTGACGGGATTGAGTTCGCGCAGGCGATGACGGATTTGCACCGCGACCCGCTGGCGGCGTCCACATGGCGGGTCTATCACATCTTAGGTGACATCTTGCGAGATCGCGAGCCATTTCAGATGCCCAGTGATCTGGTATTTTTGGAAAGATTTGAAAAGCGCCTTGCCGCAGAGCCAAACTGGCCCACGCTTAGCGGTCAGGAGGGCGGCGTCGCTCAAGCCAATACCATGCCCGATACCACGGTGTCGATGCCGGGTGGGGCAGCGGTTGCCAACGCGTCGGTGTTCCGTTGGAAGATGTTGGCGGGCGGGCTCAGCACGGTTTTGATTGGAGTGGTGGGTGTAACCCTTTGGGGTCAATCCGAAGTTCAGACATCAGTTCAAACATCAGTTCTGACTACTATGCCGTCTGTGCAAAGTGTGGACGCGCCGCAGTTCGTTGTTAAAGAGTTTGACGCTGGATTCATGGTCCGGGATCCGCAGCTGGACGAACTGATGGCTGCACACCAGCAATTTGGCGGGCATTCCGCTTTGCAGGTTCCCACCGGTTTTTTGCGCAATGCCACTTTTAAGGAGCCCCCGCGGTGAATGCGTTGACATCTGCATCGCGGTGCCTTGTTGCGGCCCTGTTTTTTATCTTGGGCTGTGGGAGTTCTCTCGCACAGACCGTCGTGCCTGAACCGTCAATCGGCTCTTGGCTGGCGCGTACCCATGAGGCATCACGCCAGCGCGCTTATGCCGGAACATTCGTCGTGTCCAGTGGCGGTGTCATGGCCAGTGCCAAGATTTGGCATGTCTGCGATGGCATCCAGCAAATGGAACGCGTAGAAGCGCTGACGGGTGCGCCAAGATCGACATTCCGTCACGGCGACCAAGTGGTCACCTTTCTAACTGAGTCCAAGGTGGTCGTTGCGCAAAAGCGCGACGCGTTGGGTTCATTTCCTGGCTTGTTGAAAACAAGTGAAGTTGACGTTGCCAACTTCTATCTACTGAAAGAAAAGGGCAGTGAACGGGTCGCGGGTTTCGATGCGGATGTCGTCCAGCTGGCGCCGAAAGATCGCATGCGTTACGGCTACCGGGTTTGGAGCGAAAAGAAGACCGGCTTGGTGATTCAGTTGCAAACACTGGATATGCATGGACGGGTGCTGGAGCAGTCGGCTTTTTCAGAGTTGCAGCTGGACGCGCCCGTGGAGATGGGTCAATTGACTGCGCTAATGAACAACACGGCCGGATACCGTGTCGTGCATCCTGATGTGCAGAGGGTAGACCCCGGTGCCGAAGGATGGGCCATGCGACACCTGCCTGACGGGTTCCAATCCATGGCCTGTTATAGGCGTCCGGTTGGACTGGACAAGACCATGGGTGCTGCGAACAGTTCTATCCAGTGGGTCTTTTCGGATGGCTTGGCAACAGTTTCCTTGTTTGCCGAACCATTCAATGTGGCCCGTCACGTCCGGGAGGGCGCGTTGGAGGGATTGGGTGCAACCCACACACTGACCCGCAGAGCCAAGGATTGGTGGATCACCGCGGTAGGTGAAGTTCCTCCGTCAACACTGATTTATTTTGTAGAAGCACTTGAACGCAAAAAATGAAACTCCAGTTGGAGCTTTTTGGGCGTGGCGCGAATTATTTACGGTAGATACTATTTCGATGAAGCAAATGAAAACACCTATTTCAATGAAGATATTGCGTTCCCTGTGCTTGGCCGCCACCATGGCCAGTACTGCGGTTGTGGTGATGTTGCCGGCACAGCCGGTCATGGCGCAGGTCAGGGGCTTGCCGGACTTCACCGATCTGGTCGATCAAGTGGGGCCATCCGTGGTCAATATCCGAACCTTGGAAAAGGTGGCCGCTCGTAACCCGCAGGGCGTGCCGGGCGACGAAGAAATGCTGGAGTTTTTTCGCCGTTTCGGGTTGCCGATTCCGAACATCCCCAAGCAAGGGCCTCGCCAAAATCGGCCCCAACCCGATGAGGATCAGCCCCGTGGCGTGGGTTCAGGTTTTATCTTGTCGTCAGACGGTCTCATCATGACCAACGCCCATGTGGTGGATGGTGCGGACGAGGTTCTGGTGACGCTCACCGACAAGCGCGAGTTCAAGGCCAAAATCATCGGCGCCGACAAGCGCAGCGACGTGGCTGTAGTCAAGATTGAGGCCACCGGTCTACCCGCAGTCAAAGTGGGGGATGTGAGTCGCCTGCGGGTGGGGGAATGGGTGATTGCCATTGGTTCCCCGTTTGGATTGGAAAACTCGGTCACCGCCGGCATCGTGAGCGCGAAGCAGCGCGATACCGGTGACTACCTGCCGTTCATTCAGACGGATGTCGCCATCAATCCCGGCAACTCGGGCGGACCCTTGATCAACATGCGCGGTGAGGTGGTGGGCATCAATAGCCAGATCTATTCCCGGTCGGGGGGCTCCATGGGTATCTCATTTTCCATACCCATGGACGAGGCGGTGCGTGTGAGTGACCAACTGCGAAGCTCAGGCCGGGTATCGCGTGGGCGTATTGGCGTGCAGATTGAACAGGTCAGTAAAGATGTGGCTGAATCCATCGGACTGGGCAAGCCCATAGGTGCTTTGGTCCGCGGGGTGGAGGCGGGCTCTCCTGCGGAGAAAGCCGGAGTGGAAGCCGGCGACATCATCGTCAAGTTCGAAGGCAAGGCCATTGAAAAGTCCAGCGACTTGCCGCGCCTGGTGGGCAACACCAAGCCAGGCACCAAGAGCGTCTTGACGGTGTTTCGTCGTGGTGCGTCCAAGGACCTCAGCGTTGTCATTGCCGAGGTGGACGCCGACAAACCTGTTGCCAAGGCCGCTGCCCGCGATGAAAAGCCCAAGGCATCTGCTGCCGGCCAGGCATTTGGACTTGGCGTGAGTGAGCTATCGGATGCCCATAGAAAGGAGTTGAAAGTCAAGGGCGGTGTCAAAGTAGAGTCCTCAGTCGATGCGGCTGCCCGTGCCGGCTTGCGGGAGGGCGACATCATCTTGTCGATTGCCAATACCGAGGTGGCGTCGGTCAAGGATTTTGATGCCTTGCTGACGAAGCAGGATAAAAACAAGCCGTTGACGGTGCTCTTTCGGCGCGGCGAGTGGACGCAATACGCAGTCATTCGCGCGGTTCGATAGCGGTGGCTTTGGGATAGTGGCCCTTGTTAATTGGAGGGTTATTGGTGGGTTAAAGGTGCCAACGCGGCCTAACCAATGTTTTTGTGGGTGGACGGCGACCCATGTATGTGACTGCTAACTTATGAGCTGTTTTTGAGTTCTGGTTAGAATGGACGCGCGGTGCGACCCATTGTGGGTATATAGAGTCGTAAGAAATTCATAATGCGGGAAGATTGGCGATTCTTCATGGCTGTGCCACGGATCAGTCGGATGATGCCAAAAGCCAAGCGCCAGAATTGTTCGTAAGCTGTGTATAACTTGATTGTTGTTGAGTTGCAACGACAACAAAATCCAAATTATTGGGCTGTGCCCTCCAGAATTTTTGCCTACAATGAAGTTCCAACCTTCGCAGTTGCCAAAGATTGTTGGTTCAGGGCGCGTCTAAATTAGATGCGCCCTTTTTTCTTGCCCAGCCGTTTTAATTCAACCACTTGACGCCATTCCTTGATGAATCACATCAGAAACTTTTCGATCATTGCCCACATTGACCACGGCAAATCCACGCTGGCGGACCGCTTGATTCAGCGTTGTGGAGGCTTGGAGGCGCGGGAGATGGAGGCGCAAGTTCTCGATTCGATGGACATCGAAAAAGAGCGCGGGATAACCATCAAGGCGCAGACGGCTGCGCTCCAGTACAAGGCTAAAGACGGACAGGTCTACAACCTCAACCTGATTGATACGCCGGGGCATGTGGACTTCTCCTACGAAGTCAGCCGTTCACTGTCGGCTTGTGAAGGCGCACTCTTGGTGGTGGATGCCAGTCAGGGTGTTGAAGCGCAAACGGTGGCCAACTGCTATACCGCGCTTGACCTGGGTGTGGAAGTGCTGCCGGTGCTCAACAAGATCGATTTGCCTAACGCCGACCCCGACAACGCGCGAAGCGAGATTGAAGACGTGATTGGTATCGACGCCACCGATGCCATTGTGTGCTCTGCCAAGACGGGCATTGGCATTGATGACATTTTGGAAGCGGTGGTCGCCAAAATACCTGCGCCGCGGGGCAATCCCACTGCGCCCTTGCGTGCCATGATCATCGACAGCTGGTTCGACAGCTATGTTGGCGTTGTGATGCTGGTGCGCGTTGTGGATGGACGCTTGGGCAAAGGCGAGCGCATCAAGATGATGGCCTCGGGTGCGGTGTACAACGCAGACACCCTGGGTGTGTTCACCCCTGCCAACCAGCCGCGCAATGCCCTGAATGCGGGTGAAGTGGGCTACATCATTGCGGGCATCAAAGAGCTGCAGGCCGCCAAGGTAGGTGACACCGTCACCTTAGAGAAGAAATTGCCCAACAATGCAGGCCCCGCAACGGAGGCTTTACCCGGTTTCAAGGAAATTCAGCCCCAGGTATTTGCCGGGCTTTACCCTTCCGAAGCCAGTGAATACGACTCCCTGCGCGATGCGCTGGAAAAGCTCAAGCTCAACGATGCATCGCTGCACTATGAGCCCGAAGTGTCGCAGGCCCTGGGCTTTGGATTCCGCTGCGGTTTCCTTGGGCTTTTGCACATGGAGATTGTGCAGGAGCGCCTAGAGCGTGAGTTTGACCAGGACCTCATCACCACCGCGCCCAGCGTGGTCTATGAAGTGATGAAGAACGATGGCGAAGTCATCATGGTGGAGAATCCCTCCAAGATGCCCGAGGTCGGCAAGACGGCCGAGATTCGTGAGCCCATCGTCACCGTGCATTTGTACATGCCACAGGAGTATGTGGGTGTGGTCATGACATTGGCCAACCAAAAGCGTGGTGTGCAAATGAACATGGCCTACAAGGGGCGCCAAGTGGTGCTCACCTATGAGATGCCATTGGCCGAAATCGTGCTCGACTTTTTTGACAAGCTCAAGAGCGTGAGCCGTGGTTACGCCTCCATGGACTACGAGTTCAAGGAATACCGTGCGGCCGATGTGGTCAAAGTGGACATCTTGCTCAATAGCGAGAAGGTGGATGCCTTGTCCATCATGCTGCACCGCAGCCAAAGCATCTACCGCGGGCGGGCCGTGGTGGGCAAGATGCGCGAGATCATCTCAAGGCAGATGTACGACGTGGCCATCCAGGCGGCCATCGGTGCCAACATCATTGCCCGTGAGACAATTAAAGCGCTGCGCAAGAACGTGATCGCCAAGTGCTATGGCGGCGATATTTCACGTAAACGCAAGCTCTTGGACAAACAAAAAGCAGGTAAAAAGCGCATGAAACAAATTGGCTCGGTGGAAGTTCCACAAGAAGCGTTCTTGGCCATTTTGCAGGTGGAAGATTGATGCAAGTTCTCACTGCTGCCATTCTTGCCGCATTCGGCTTGTACGCGGGCTCCTGGTATTTCGGGCTGGTTGACGGTAACTTTGCCCTGTTGCTCTTTATGGCCACCGTGGTGACGGGTGTCTATTGGCTGGCCGAGCGTTTCTACTTTTTACCGCAACGCCAAACCGCTGCGGCTGTGCTGGAGGCCAACGACCTCCAGCGCCGGGCAGAGCTGGAAAAGCAGGGCATCAAACGGGTGGATGGCGACATTACAGACGCCAAAGTCCGTTTGCTCATGCAACCCTGGTGGTTGGATTGGACCGCTGGCCTATTCCCTGTCATCATTGCTGTCTTTTTCTTGCGTTCGTTCCTGTTTGAGCCTTTCAAGATTCCCTCGGGCTCAATGATCCCCACGCTTTTGGTGGGCGACCTGATTTTGGTGAATAAATTTCACTATGGTTTGCGTTTGCCGGTACTCAATACCAAGATCACTGAGGGCAACAAGCCCCAACGTGGCGACGTCATGGTGTTTCGTTACCCGCCCAAACCGAGCCTGGACTACATCAAACGGGTTGTTGGTTTGCCGGGTGATCATGTGGCCTACATCAACAAGCGTCTGACGATCAACGGGAAGCCTGTAGCGACGACGACGGTTCCCGAGTTTTTTGACGAAGATGCCATGCGTTACTTCAAACAGTTTGAAGAGACATTGGGCGATAAACCGCATCGGCTTCTTAACGACGACGAACGTCCGGCATTTGTGCCGGGAGCGGATAACTTTGCTGGTCGTGACAACTGCAGCTACACCGCCGAAGGCGTGACCTGCAAGGTGCCGGATGGACACTATTTCATGATGGGTGACAACCGCGATAATTCGCTGGATTCACGCTACTGGGGTTTTGTGCCAGAAAAAAACATCGTGGGCAAGGCCTTTTTTGTCTGGATGAATTTCGGCAGCCTTAAGCGCATTGGCGCGTTCAATTGAACTTTTCATCGATAGTTGCTTATCTGAGCCGGAGAAATCAAATGACATTGCAATTCAAATCCAAACAACGCGGCATTTCCTTTATCGGACTGGTGTTTATGGGCTCCCTGCTGGCAATGACCGGTGTGGTCGTCGCCCAAATGTTCCCCACCTATCTGGAATACCAGTCTGTCCTGAAGGCGGTGAACAAAGCCAAAGAGGGCCAGTCGGTGGCCGAAGCCCGCATGATTTTTGACAAGCAGGCATCAGTGGACGACATCAAAACCATCAGCGGCAAGGACGTGGATGTCACCAAGGAAGGCGACAAAGTCGTGGTCAGCTTTGCTTACGAGCGTGAAATCCATTTGGCAGGCCCCGCGTATTTGACGCTGAAATACGCAGGTCGATCCAAGTAAGTGGATACCAGTTTGCAGGAACTGCAGCGTCGTCTGCAGCACGTGTTTTCCGATCCTGGGTTATTGACCCGCGCGCTGACGCACCGCAGTTTTTCGGTTGACCACTACGAGCGACTTGAATTTCTGGGGGACTCCGTTCTCAGTCTTGCCGTGTCTGACCTGCTCTACACCCGCTTGGGCACCTTGCCCGAGGGCGACCTTTCCCGCGTGCGTGCCAATCTGGTCAAGCAAGAAACCTTGCACCAACTTGCTGTGGACTTGGGGTTGCCTGATGTGATCAAGCTGGGGGAGGGCGAGTTTCGCTCCGGCGGTCAAAAGCGGCCCTCGATTCTGGCGGATGCGCTGGAGGCCATCATTGGCGCGGTCTATCTGGACGCTGGTTTTACCGTGGCCCAGGCACTGGTGCACCGCTTGTTCAAAGCCGTTGAAATCAACCCGCAGATGGACGCCATTGGCAAAGATCCCAAGACCGAGTTACAAGAGTGGCTCCAGGGCCGCAAAATGAAGTTGCCCACCTACAGTGTGGTGGGCACCGTGGGAGCCGCGCACAAGCAAAGCTTTGACGTTGAGTGCGAAATCCCCGAGCTACGTTTGACCGAACGTGGCATTGGCGCATCCCGGCGCTCTGGAGAACAGGCCGCAGCTGCCGCGATGCTGCAAACAATCAAGGCAAAGGCCAAATCATGACTGCTCCTAAAAACGTAGCTGCCCACGCAGACTCCACCGGGGCTAAAGCCCAAAAAGCCCCAAAAATCCCAAAGGCCGCTCCAACGCCCAAAGAGATCAAGAAACAAGTGCCACAGGAGCCACAAGCGCAGGATGATTTGGATTCCATGCTCGAAGGCTTGCTGAAAACCACGACCAAGCTCGCGCAGCCCGGCACCGTGTCCGAAGGCCAGCGCTGCGGTCTGGTCGCCATCGTGGGCAAGCCCAACGTCGGCAAGTCCACATTGCTCAATGCACTGGTTGGCCAAAAGATCAGCATCACCTCACGCAAGGCGCAAACCACGCGCCACCGTATCACCGGCATGCACACCGTGGGCGCGAACCAGTTTGTGTTTGTGGACACTCCGGGTTTTCAGACCCTACATGCCAACGCGCTCAACAAATCGCTCAACAAGGCGGTGCTGGGCGCTGTGGCCGATGTGGATTTGATTTTGTTCGTGGTCGAGGCCGGCAGCTTCACGCCCGCCGATGCGCGGGTGCTGACGCTGCTGGGCAAGGGCATTCCCACCCTGCTGATTGCCAACAAGCTCGACAACCTGAACCGCCGCGGCGATGTGGCCCCGTGGCTGCAAACCATGCAAGAAAAGCACGCCTTTGCCGAGTTTGTGCCCATGTCGGCTAAAAGTGCCAAGGATGTCGGACGTTTGCTGGACATATGCGCCAAATACTTGCCCGAGCAAGCCTGGTGGTACGCCGAAGACGAGTTGACCGACCGCAGCGAGAAATTCCTCGCCAGTGAGTTGGTGCGCGAAAAGCTGTTTCGCCTGACCGGTGATGAGCTGCCCTACACCTCGACCGTGATCATCGACACGTTTGCCGAAGAACCCCCGCAACGCAAAGGCCAAAAACGCCTCCTGCGCATTGCCGCCACCATCGTGGTGGAGCGCGACACCCACAAGGCGATGGTGATTGGCGACAAGGGCGAACGCATCAAACGCATCGGTATGGAGACGCGTGTGGAGCTGGAGAAGCTGGCCGACGCCAAGGTGTTCATTGAACTTTGGGTGAAAGTGCGCTCCGGTTGGGCTGACGACGAGGCGCGGGTGCGCAGCTTTGGCTACGAGTGAAATGTTTGCCCCCACGCTCCCCGCTTTGCGTGGTTCGCTGCCCCCCGAGGGGGCTCGTTTTGCCTTGGGGCGGCCCGGCGGCAAAGCATAGTGGCGACTAAACGCATTTCGGACGAGCCGGCGTTTGTACTGCACCGCTACGACTGGAGCGAAACCAGCCTGATCGTTGAGGTGTTTACCCGCCACCATGGGCGCATTGCGCTGGTGGCCAAGGGGGCCAAGCGGCCCAATTCCAGTTTTCGTCCGATTTTGTTGCCACTGCAGCCGCTGCATGTCGCCTTCGGCGGTGATGCGGAAATCAAAACCCTCAAAAGCGCCGAATGGCAGGGTGGGCACGTCATGCCTTCCGGAGATGCGTTGCTGTCTGGTTATTACCTCAACGAACTGATATTGACCCTGTTGGCACGGGACGACCCGCACCCCGGTTTGTTTGATGTGTATGCCAACGTGGTGCGGGTGATCGCCAGCGAGCATGGCGAAGTGTTGCAAACGGCGTTGCGCACCTTCGAGCTGCTGCTGTTGCGCGAAATTGGCCTGTTGCCGCAACTCGATGTACAGACCATGACGCTGCACCCGCTGGAGCCGGACACCCGCTACACCTTGGTGGCCGAGGGCGGCTTGCGCCAGGCCCATGCGCAGGACCGGGCCCATTTAAGCGGTGCGCAGTGGACCGCTTTGCAGGACGCCGTGAATGAGTCCGCCCCGTTCACCACCACGCTGCGTGCCTGCGCTGCGGTCATGTCCGAGCTCAAGCCGCAATTGCGCGCGCTGCTGCACTACCATTGCGGTGTCAAAACCCTGCGCACGCGCCAGATGATGATCGACATCCAATCTCTGTAATATGGCCCCCACGCTCTTCACCTCAAGTATCTCGCTGCCCCCCAAAGGGGCGCATTTTGCCTACGGGCGGTGGGGCGGCAAAATATGACAAAAACATCTCTCTCCGTCAACCTGAACAAGGTTGCGCTGGTGCGCAACACCCGCCACCTCGGTATTCCCAGCGTCACCCGCGCCGCTACCTTGTGCCTGCAGGCCGGT